>OLEX01000021.1_pt1 | contig 74739 bp, 75 predicted proteins | sample 1608641 | NCBI WGS metagenome assembly OLEX01 (sample SAMN02674964, study PRJEB24791) | human gut metagenome, SKBSTL008 | isolation source: stool | host: Homo sapiens | place: USA
TGCCATCTCATCTTATATGCTATATCATCGTATATCTGACTTACCTGTGGAATAAGGTATCTTACCACATTAAAGCCCTTTTCTTTATATACTTTGAAATAAACTTCATCGCTAATCTCTAATAATTTGTTAGTATAAAACTCTAGTGCCTCACTATTTGAATGGAATTCTGGCCATTTTTCAAACTTGTATTCAGATATTCCTCCATTGACCACATCTACTGGATAATATCCGTCTCCAGTATGAAGAATAGACTCTAAGTTCTTTTTGCGCCATAAAGAATCATCCAAATATGTCTTTTCTTTCATATAATCCGATTGATTGTTTCTTCTTCCCTGAAACATTTCTGTCAGGCATCGCTCTGTTGCTACATTGATGTCAAAGTGAGCACCAAATTTCACAAAATATGTGTTGTTTTCTTTATTCTCAAATATAACGCTAATTACAGGGTATCCTTTTCCCAAAGAAGCGTCATATATTGTAACCTCTAGCCCGGTTTTTTCTTTAACTTCAACAATTTCTTCCAGCAACCTATCTTTAAAAATACTTCCATCTGCTGGGATTTGAGGCATTATTATTTCTTTGTTTATGATTTCTTTATTGCAATACCTTTCAAACACTTCAGACAATGCCTGAGTCTTTGCTTCCTCTAATGTATTTCCAAAAGCCATTCCATTGGTTCCGAACAATACATCCAGCACACTCACTGGAAAATACTTTGTCTTTTCTCCATTAATAGTATTAAATGGCTCCATAACAAGCTTGCTAGAAAATGCAGTAAAATACTTCTGCACATCCAGTGCACTATGATAATCACAATTACGCAGTCCCAATTCTGACAGATGATTCTTATATTCAGCCTCATCAAAAAGAACCTCATCCTCAAAGAAAATTGTATCTCTTTCCTTTGAATATCTATCATAGTAATTGTATCTGAAAAGTACTTTTGTAAGTACTCTCTCCATCAATTCACCATATGCGCTCGCCCTTGCAAATTCTAGAGAAGATCCTTTTCCATTAACAAACAGATTAGTATTTTCTACCACAAGTGTCACTGCGTAACAGCTCCCCATGCATGTAGTGTTAGTCTCCTCAACATGAATATCTTTTCCCCTTAAAAATTCCTGAACAGCATTAATTGTGTCAGTTGGTCTTCTGTCTTTCCATTTGCTTTCATAACTCATAATTATCTCACGGCAAACTACCGTTCTCCTTTCTAATTAGCACACACTCTACAGTTTACATTTATCCCAAATGCCTCCTGATCCGCAGACATATCGAATTTATCAAGCGTAAAAACCTTTCCTTTTGACAGCGTATTATCTTGCATCATACATTCGATTAATTCAGGAAAAAGCTTGATTACTTCTATTTTCAAAAGAGAAATTAATAAATCAGATGGTGTTCTATTTGTTACCATTTTATCTTTTGCATAATCATTGCACATAAGGCATCCAAACTGATTTCCATAAAGAGCAGGGCCTATCCAAATATGACTAAAATCCTCACATATGTATAAACGTGCAAGGCTATTTTCAACCGCTATTCTTTCAAAACTCTCAATCTTCTCTGCATCAACTTCATTCAGGTTAATAACATATAGATTGTTTTCTTTTAAATTACTATCATCAAGTGTTTCCGCGCTATTCCAATTTAATTCCTCGAAGCATTTTTCAAGGTCAGTTTTCCCAACATAAATGATCTCTGAATCCCAAACAACATGCTTAACAGCTGCAAAAAATGCCCACTTTTCCATTTCATATGCATCTCTATTAAGGTTAATAAATTCATTGATGCAATCGTATTTTTTCTTTTCATCTAAATATGCAAATTCATCTACTTGAACGAAAAATTGCATTATAGAATTATTTCCAGTTATCAGCTTCCAATATCTGCTCCATACTTCATCAAGAAGGTCAGTATTTATTGGATTATTCAAAAGTTCAGCTACACTATATTCAGTCGATCCTTTAATATTAAAAACATTAATCATCCTCTTTGTCTTAATATCATAAAATGCTATATTATCTTTTTCATTAATAACGCTATATCCATCGCGAATAATATAATACATTTTGCCCCCCTTTTCCTTATCCCACTGCTGCCATATACAAGCACACTCTGTCATGATCAAGCTTCAGCATTTTTTTTACCTCCAAATCATAAAACCCACCAATTGGGACTGTTGAGTAGCCCAATTTTGTAGATACCATCTGAAGATTGCTACACATATGTCCAGCCTCTAGAAGCACTAATCTGTATGAAAGCATTCCATACTTTTTAAAGATCACTTCAAAATTAGCCACAAAGAACAAAATAATTTTGCTTTTCTCAAAACTTTGGACACCAAATTTTGTTGTTGAAGTCAAGCCATTCACTTTGCAAACATCTGTATCCGCAACATAAACTAAACGGGAGTTATCTGCATCATATTTCCATATTCCACCGTTTAACTCATCCTCAACATCATTTATGTATATATATGGTTCAACAGAATATAACGCTCCCGCAGATGCATATGTTTTAAGATTGACCCAGAACTCTCCAAACTTTCTTCTTTGGCTTATGCCAAATGCCTTTGTTAACAAAGCAGATAACTGTTCTCTATTCATTGGAGTTCCAAATTGCCAGCTCGTTCTTCTCTGTTCGAGAATCTTAAAAAATTCGTCCTCGTTCTCTTTTAATTCAGCGGGGTCAATTTCTACGATTCTGCTATCTTCCTCATTATCCTTAGTCAACAAATTATCAATTACTGGAATAATATGGTTGACTGACATATTTGACTTATGGTGCATAGTAGATCTATGAAAATTCAGAATGTTGTTAATATTATGATATTCATCCTTTACTGTTTTCCATTTTTTCACCAAGCCACTCTCCCATTTCTCTTGTAATGATGTACTCAAAATCCGGAGTGACTGATATTCTATTATTCATCATATGAATCTGTGACGAAGTAATATATAATCGCTCCATATCTGTTGTCAATTCTCTCATTTTGCCAAAACCATTGCACATCTCTTCAAGTTCATTATCCATAAAACTAAGATCTATTCTACCTTTTTCAATGCTGTCAAACACGGAACATATTACTTCTTTTTTTATCTTAGGTTCGTTAATTACCATTTTCTTCCAGTATGTCTGGTATGAATTCAAAAAGTCCAATGTCAATCCATTGTTGTAACACAATAATTTATAGATTATGTAAGAGGACAACACGATTCTCTTATTAATTCCCTTAACATTCTTAAAGATGCTTAGCGCCAGTCTTGAGGAATGATAAAAAATATTCTCTGATATCTCCATCAGTTTTCCGTCGCCATATCGCTCATATTCAGGAATATAGTCTTCATAAAAACAGGTTCCAGATTCATGCCATGGCAACTTAGATGAATCTTCTTCTTTTCCATCAAAACTAATCCTGCTATAGTAAATATCCCTATCCAGATTGTCTACTTTGTTATTCTCAAAGAATTTATCTACGGCTCCTTCTATCTCTTCTTTAATATTCTCACCTGAGTCATGAAAACGAAGCCTTATATGAGGGCCGCCTCTCCAATATTTAATAAAAAACCATCCTTCTGTCATTCTGTCTAATATTGGTTCTAACTCCATCATAAGCTTTTCCTGAAACTCAATATTATGACAGTATATATATAACGATTCCCATTTACTCATTTTCTTCTCTCTTTATCTCATCAACATTTTCAGCGAATCATTCATTGATTTGCCAATCACTATAAAATATCCTGGATCATATGAATCAGATTCCATAAGTCGGTTCTTCATATACAAATCATTCATATTCTTCATAGGACGTGCTGACAATTCCTTTGTTCCGCATATATTTGAAATTCTCTGCGCAATTTCTCCCATTTTAATGTAGGTATACTGATACCATATTTCATTCATTTCATATAGTTTGCAGTTCGTGTACATGATTACTCCAACAGAAACATTCTTAAGATCTACATAGTCCAAAGAATCATGTGGAAGGCTGTTCATATCGATGTCATTTAGTTCCTTAGTATTCACATGGTCTCTCTTTATCTCATATACGCGTACTGAATCAGTGTTCATTACCAACTGAACACAAATCAAGTCATCCGTCACATCTGCAAGTGATAATTTAACACTATCAATAATTTCATCTAGCACATCATCAGGACACTCATATGGAAAAAATGAATATCCCTGGGCAGACTGCGAGCTAGTTCTCATAAGTAGCTCTTTGACCTTCACGCTAGTTCTGATATTTGAAAACTTTTCCACTATCGGAACTTTAGACTCCAAAACCTTATCAATAAACTGGTCTACCAGCGATCCGCTTTTGTTTCCAGTATATGTGTCAGAGAATTTCACTTTATTGACATTCTCATTGTCCCATAGGTTCTCTTGCTTTTTCACAAAAAAGTCCGTTATATCCAGCTTTACAAGAGGCACTATCTGATATGGCTTTGGCAGTCTGAGCATATCGATTGAAGTGCATGGATTATAATCTAACGTAAACGACAACTTCTCCTCAATTGAAAAGCACTTTATATTCTCTATAAAATGACCAGCATCCAAAAGGGATAATATATATCCAAAATCGCCGTATTTCCTGCCTATTTTTCCCCTGTTACAAATAATGTACATATTGGCAACAAAGCTTACTTCATTACATTTTTCTCTACTTATTAAGTCAAACTCATTTTGCGTGAGATTGTAGATAAAGATTTTTCTACTATGATTGCCTACTATCTCAAGAACTATCTCGTTACTGTTAAACCCTCTGGCTGAGGCATATGTAGTGTGATAATTATATGGATTATCCGGCTCCATATATATAAGGCACATTACTTCATCCATAAGTTTTTTGATTTTTGTTTCATCTTGGGGAATATCTACTCTTATACTGTCATCATCCAGACTGAAATACTCTGATGGGAGGTTTTCCTCACTAAATTTGTCATATCTGTCGTATAAATAACGATCCGCCATTTTCTTGTTAAGGGAATGGGTGAGCTCTATCATCTATCTCATCTCCTTTACACAAACATCTGTCACTATATTTGGAATTCTGAATAGCATTCTTGATTCTCTCACGGTTAATTCTTTGGTTCGCATATCCAAAAGTCATTGGCAACATTCCTGACACAACTATTTTTGCAACAAAGAAACCATACTCATAAGACATCTTTGTAGATAAATCAGCAAAATATATCTTTCCGTGATTATTTAATTTTGTCTTACAGATGAAATCAAGTAAATCCTTTGCGTCATCAATGGAATCACTAATCTTATATGACTCTGACCCATACAATTCTTCAACAGTCTTAACCTCACTCTCAAAGAGGAAGTCATAATTCTTTATATATTCACGCCTTGAGGCATGATTAACATGATCAAACATCTCCACGACATCATAATCCGAATTGTATTCTTTCTCTCCAATTCGTGGATTAGTTTCATAGATTCTGTGACCCACAAGGCACTCATTTACTGCTGCATTAATTGCCACATTATAATTCACATGGCTGGCAGTGCTAATATATGTTGCCACTTTACCTCTAAAATCCACTGCCAGGCACAGAATGCTAGGAATCGAAATGTCAAATGTCATATCGAAAATGTATACTTTCTTGTCTTCCGTCTCGAATCTAGCTATTTTTTCCTGAACCTTTTTTTCAACAGAATTAATATCAATTCTGTATAATCTTGCCTTCTTATACCAAAAGTTCAAAAAGGCATCTCTCTCAACCAGCTCAAATAATGCAAATAACTTTGCCTCGTAAATTGAACTTCCTAATGCAACACCATTAGATGATTCAAATACAAAATAATTCTCATCGTCTACATCCATGCTGAAAAATTGTAATGGTATATATGCACCCTTATTACTTCCCCACTCTTCAACTTTCAACCATTTATATGGAAAACTACTATCAAACTTATTGCCTGCATTTCTGAATTCCTGGCTATAATATAGTAATTCTTCAGGATTCACTAAATTAAGACCATTATTCTCGTCATAGCTGACTTTTTTTATTTCCCCATCCACATCATATATTGCCAGTCTCTCAATAAGTTCAAGGATTGCACTGTCCTCGGCTTTTTTGAAGCCCTTTTCACGACCATATGAAAAATTCAACTCATCCTTGTAACGAAATTCACATCCCACAATTGATATATCAGATGAATTCATGTCTTTATAAATATTTGTGATAATGCCGTACTTTTCATCAAAATTCTCTTCTTTGAATCTGGTCAGTTCCACACTGTCACTGATTCTCAGATTCTCTCCTTTGAACGGAGGATTATAATTCTGATATTCCTCTGATTCCTTATCTATTGCAGGCAACTCACTGATATTGATATTGTATGGCTTTGCCGAATAATCCTTATACATAAGCTCGCAAAACTCATAATCATCAATTTCTTTAGAGGCTTTACAATAATCATCAATTATTTTTCTTGTCACGAAATCATCGTTCTCTTCAACAATGTCATAGCTAAAATCAAGCTTTATTCTTTTGTTAGTATAAAGGCGTTCACCCAATACCTTCTTAGCACTTTTTTCATCAGAATTCTTTATGAAAAAGCATCTGTCAAATGCATATATCATATTAATCCACCCTAAAAATCAATACTCCTTCTTTAGAAAATATTCCCTTATCATCAAAAGCATATACACTTTTCTCTGAGGCAAATAATCTTTTGATTTCATCGAATCCCAAAGCTAGTGATACCTTCACTCCATAGCTTTGGAATAATTTAATTATTGTTTCCGTAACACTTTCTTTTGCAGCATCGAGAAGTAATTCATTCTTTCCCTCTGCTTCTATTACTTCTTTGTCCTTTACTCTTGTAATCACCCTGTTTATGTTGCCATCATTCTTGAATTCATACTCAAAATTCATGTCAATAATGTCCTTTGACTTAACAATAAATCTATTAAGTGCTTCTGCCTCTGTAACAGATTCATCGATTCGAACATAGTCTTCTTTTACTTTCCTAAATGCATCTGCCCCAAGCTTAAGTCCATAGAAACTCTTATTCTTAATCTCAAGAGAGCTATTTATACAATAGGTGTTGAACATTTTTCTATAACCAGATAGTGAATCCATTAACATCAAAACCATATAGTTTGCTGCAACAGCACAAAAAGCGTCACTAAATCTAACTTTCTTCTCTGAACAGCACATAAATTGATCTAACATCTGAATTACTTCAGACTTTATCTTTGTTGAATAAATCCAACTTTCTTTATTAGCATTAAATGCCATCACAATATAGTTGTCAGCCTCAATATTGGCAATTGCTTCTTCTATTTTGTCCAGATCATTTCTCTGGTCAACCACTATAATCTGAGTTTTTCTGGTAACCTTATTAGACGAAAAATCCCCAAAATACATCTGAATTCGATTCTCTAATAATTTAGTCAACTGTTCTGACTCATGACCTATAACTTTAATCTCTATATCACTATTTGCAAGACTAATCATCATCTGATCAAAGTCTATATAATTCTTAATCAGATATCTCAGTATTTTTGCATCTGGGTAGGTTACCTCAGAGTAATTCAAAACACCAATTTGCATTAGAAATCTTACTATCTTTGACTGCAACGTGTACTCTTCTAAGGTTTCAACTTCACGCAATTCTTTAAAGTATGACATGCATTTAAGCAATTCCTCATATGTAAAGATTTCTTTCTTAATCCTATACTCCTTATTATGAACACGAATAAGGCTTGTACTACCCTCATCTTTCAGAAAACTGTTATATCTATACATTAGATATTTTTTCATCATACCTCTCCTCTTTAAGCCTCTTTTGTATTAACTAACAAGTAGCTTGCCTCAACTCTTTTTCTTGAATTAAGCCCCATTGCCGGCAAAAGAAGATACACAAAATTAACAAGCATTCTATATGCCTGAAACTCCTTTTTCTTGAAGAAATCCTTGTTGGCATTAGAAAATGCCGCCTTATGAAAGGAACTTAATGATCTAAATCTTCTATGTTGCATACTAAGGCTTATGCTAAATGCTTTGTTGGTATTAGTTTCATTTTCTGCTGTTAGGAGTTCCTGATACATATTTGAATATAGAGATTCCCATTCTCTACATATCTCTATTATTTCTTCTGGAATCTGTTCTGGCACCTCTCCTTTAAAGTTGTTCTCTATAAATCCCCCAAATGATGACAGGGTTTCTGCCATCTCAGTGAATTTATCCTGGAACATCTTTTTATACTTTCCCATATCCTTGTGTCTGTAGCTAAGGAACCCTAATAAGTGCGACTTAAACGAAAGGTATCCATAGCCTATTTTAGTCTTGTCCAACTGCATGGACGCACTATAGAACATTCCAAATAAAAGCTTAAGCTGTATATCCTCATCCCTGTTATACAAGAACTTTATCGCCTTCTCGAGAACCTTCTGCCCCTTAATGAAATAGTCGGTGTATATTTCCTTATCGATTGGATGATTATACTCACCATCTCTTTTGATTGCTTCGATTTTTTCACACTTAATAGTAAGATTTTCAATTGGAATACATGCTGAATAGCCGTTTACTCTGCTTATATTCTTCTGATTGTCTAAATAATATTTATTCTCCTGTACACTTGCTTCACTAAGATTTGATAAATATTTATCAAAAATACTTTGGATTTTGGAATATATGTAAGTAATCTTAATGTCTGAAGTATTCAGGTATAAGTCTATAACTGGAATAACATTTACACTTCTGGTAAAATAATAATTATCTTTTACATGCTCTTCCAAAAAAGGAATCAGCTCATTAACTATGAAATCTGTTTTAGCTTCACTTGAAATATTAATCCCAATTTGAATGTGATACATTTTCACACCCCTTTACCTTTTTACACTATAAATTCTGTCAAAAACTCTTCCGAGCCTATATTAGTAGGTATTACCTCTGAAATATTAATCCATTTACTAGTTGCAACTGTATTTACAAATACCTTCAGCAATACCATATTCTCTAAGTCAATGTACTGTGGTTTTTCAAACTCTACAGAGACACTTGTTATTCTCAAACTATTGTATTCCTTTTTCCTTCCCTGAATAAAAAACTTAGTTGGAATATTATTTTCTTTTAAAAAGCTGTAGATCTGTGTAAATTGAGACACATTATCATTCTGATTCAGTTTAATTAAATCTGTGTTAATGATCCAGTGTTGTCTCTCCAAAATAATGTTCAACATTTTGATGCGAGGACTCACATTGACTCTATCTACAGAAAGTTGGTTAAAAAATATAGCCGATGCATCTGAAACATGGCTGATATTTGAGAACAATGAAGAATAAAATGTTATTATTCCTGGATATAATACCCTCATAAGACTTGTACAAATAACAGGCTTGTAATCAGTTCCATCTTTTTGCAAAAGGAACTCATTATCGTGATATACCAAATTGGTATCGTATATATTAATTACTTCCTTATAGTTCTCATCAATCGCATGATTTCTTGTAAGATCGAACTCCAGCCTATCATCAAAAATAGGATAATAAGAGTTGGCATTAAATCCAAAGGTCTCGTATATTTCTGCTATGTTTTCACCCTCGACCTTATAAAAATCTTTTATTTCGTCTCTATATTTCTCAATGATATCTGTGTATCTCAGAAATCTATTGTAAAAGCTCATATAACCTGGATATATTTTGTTAATGACCACATCATCACAATCCATCTCATAAAAAATGCTATATGCGGCTTTTTTTTTCTTTAATTCCGAAGGAATCTGATTTATCAATGAATCAATAAATTCCTCACTGATTACAACTTCATTCTTTTCTGCACTTTTTAATAATTCATTAATAAAGCTAGTTCTAAGTTCATCCAGTTTTTTGATTATCTCAGACTCACTTGTAATTTGCTTCCAAGGATCAATCCAGAAATTGCTATATTTCATGTTCACATTTGCGACCAACTGGAAAATATAAGGATTGTTGATTGGAATAGAGTCAGTTTTCATTTTGCGCTCCAGTTCCATCTTAACTTCCTGCTGAATCCTTGTATTAACATCGAAGATTGTATATAGCTGCATCAACTTTGAAATGCTATACTGTGCACTCTCCGGCAGATTGTGAACCTTATCCTTGACCACAATATTGTCTTTGTATATAAACTCTCTGCTTTTAAAACCAGCATCAAGACCGCATTTCTCGCATGCGCTCTTTTCTATTTCAATAATTCTTTTCTCCAAATCCAGGCTGTACTCTTGATTTATTTCTTTAACAAGCTTCTGAATCTCAACAAAATCCCCACGAACACAGCTTGCCAAATCATCTTTTTCCTTAGTGATTTCGCCTAGCTTATCTACGAAATGCTGAAGCACATCACCTTCATCGGAAAAATAAGAATCAATTCTGAATAATCCTATCTCCACCAGCTTGCGTATAAATACGCCTGTCTGTTCTTTATCTAACTCCAGTAATTCCAGAATATCTTTAAAATACCAATCATTCTTGTCAGCCTGATTTAAAATCGGTGCAAAATATGGATTGTTCTTAACTTTTACATTGCAATCTCTTGATTTGAATAATTTGTGGTTTTGAGCATTATCTCTCTGTCCAAAAATATTAATCTCGCTATCGACTATATAAAAATTCTTATTGAGCTTGAACTTCACATCTTCAATGTATTCATCTCTCAGTATTATCCTGTCATACATCTGGAAAAGAAGGACAAAATTCAATGATATATTATTCTTTTTGAGTTCATATCTGATTGGATTCATAGTACCTATGATTCCAACCTTATTAAGCCAGCCCATTGGACTTGTTTTGGTAAATGCATGAGACACTATTCTTGCAAGCACAAGCTCCAATTTTCTTGTCTCAGTATTATTCCTCAATTCACCTTCAAGATACCATTTCATCTTCTCGTATATTCGGGGATTAACAGTTGATATAGAATTGTAAATATCTGTATCATCCATAATTGAATTACGAAGAATATTTCTTGAATTTAAATAATCATTTTCAATCGCATCAGAAAAATCATTTTTCTTCCCAAGCAACTGTTGGCAACGATTCTCAAACTGCTCAAGCATAGTGTTTATTTCATCAAAATCAGTGACATAGGAAGTGTAATTGTATTCGAGGTTAAGCTTCTTAAGGCAATCAAGAACCTTTCTTCTCTTGCTATTACGAACAAGAATCTTATTGCTGATCTCAAAATATATCTCAGCCGCAAAATTCCTTAACTCCTCTTCCTCCGCTATAATATCTTCCAACATTTCTGCTTTTTTTCTATAATTTGTTGTAATAAAATCATTATTCTGCAGTTTTTCTCTGCAAACTGTTAGAGGATGTATTTTCATCTTATTTTTTCTTCTTCCATTTAATTCCAACAAAAATTCCCGCTACAATAATCAAGCCTACTAAGAATGCCATTGAAAACCAAAAGCCCTTAACATCGCTGCTATATCGCTCGATATCCCATGCTACTCTAAGAACATTTGTCATGTGATAAAGCGGATTGATCATAGCTACCTTCTGGAATGATCCTGGCATCATACTTAAAGGAATAGTAGTATCGCTCAGAATGAACATTGGCATAAAGAAAGCCATCATTGCTGCTGAATATGTATTGAGCTTATCTATTAAAATACCTGCTCCAAATCCAAGACACAGTGAGTAAACAATAGTAACCACATATGACACGCAGTAAATTACTGGATTAGGAAGAGTTACATTGAATCTGAATACTGCTAAAAGTAAAATAATAACAAATCCCAAAAGAGCAAGTAAAAAGCCCTTAAATACAACTACACCCATGATTCTGCCAAGACTGATTGGAGTTGCTGATAAACGCTTATAAATTCCTTTTTCCTTGTCACCTACAACCTGATTACCAACGTTATATACTGACGAAGCAAAAAGAATAATTACAGAAAATCCAGGAATGTAGTTTGCAAAAAAACTGAATCCGTTATAATCTACATTTCCGTACATCATTCCGAAAAACAAGAAACTGAAAACAGGCATAAGTAAACTAAACAACAAATATAAAGGCTGTCTAAGATACACTTTTATTTCCACCTTTAACTGCTCAATCAACATCGCCATCATCTTTACCTCCTGAAATTCTTAAATATATTTCTGACAGATCCTTACTTTCTTGCTGCTCAAAGAATTTGTCTAATGCTCCAGCATACAAAAGTTCACCATCCTTAAGATATACTATCTTATCACAATACTTCTGTACCTCTTCCATGTAGTGAGATGACAAGAACAGAAGAGTGTCATTACAAAGCTCTTTAAGTACTGTCCAGAAATCATGTCTGGCTCTTGGATCAAGACCTGTTGTAGGCTCGTCAAGAAATACAACCTTTGGCTTATTAATAAATGCTAAAGCCAGGTTGACTTTTTGCTTCATTCCACCTGACAGCTTGTCATAGTATTTATTTTGATAATCTGTTATCTTCAGCTTATCCATCAAATAATTTATCTCAAAAGTATCCTTGTAGTAGCTCTTAAAAAGACGCAGAAGCTCTATAACCTTCATATTGCTATAAAAAGCATTAGACTGAAGAATAACTCCAATATTCTCTTTCATGTCTTTTAATTCAAACTCATTTGAATAATCAACGGTTCCACTTGTTGCAGTCTGAATACCCATCAATATCTCTAACATGGTAGTCTTACCACTGCCGTTATGCCCAATTACTCCTACAAAAGAAGGTGCCTCAAATTCAAAGGATATGCCCTTTAAAGCTTCAACATCCTTAAAATCTTTTTTTAGATTATTAACTCTCATTTTTTCCTTTCCCAACAATACCTTTCTGTAAAATAGGAACCCTCTGCAAGAAGGTCCCTATCTATTTGTCTCAACATCCTATGAAAGTGCATTTAATTACCTTTTATTATTTACTATATTACCTAATCCCTACTAATTATGCATAAATATACTATGCACCAAAATGTATGCTACAACATGAAGTTGATAAACAACATGAACAACTATTGCATGAGCTGATTCCTGAAGAAGCAGCTGTCTCTGATAAAGTTGTTGTCTCGTCAAGCTCAACGATTTCAATTCCCTCAAAAACATCGTCTAATACTTTCTTGTCTTCCATAAGTGCCCTCCTAGTTATTTATATTTTTCACAGAATGTTGTTTAAATTTTAATTGAGTTTCCTTTTTTTGTCAATAAAATTTATTCATTTTGCACAAATTTATTTTAATAAAAGTCGCTTGTATACTACTTTTTTCCTATATATTACAGTTCTGTTGTGGTGCAAATTTTAATAGTCGAATTTGCGCATATTTATTTTGTGTTTCCTACAGAATCTCTGGATTCAATCTGAAAAAGATAAAATCCATGTCATTTAATTTTTCTTATGAGTCTTGTAAACAATATATTTTTTGATATAATTATTTTGGGAAGTAGAAACAATTGAAATGTTTAAGGTAGAAAGGAAAATTTTTCATATTATGAATCAAGACATGTATAATCGTTCCTCCGAGTCAACAAAAGAATGCATAAATACTCATTATCAAACGCGCGATACTGTATTTTCTATCATCGTATCAGTTGCATTTATTTTAATAATTACGTTTTTGTCGTACTTTGATAACGGTACAGAATCTGATTTTTCTCAAATTATTAAAGTAATAAATTGGCGTGAAATTGCCCCTCTTTTTATTCTTTCTTTGACAATTGGTTTAATTAATTATATTGTCAGACTAATCAAAAAAAGTTGTTGCAAAACAACTACTTTATGTACTGTTGTTGCAAATGTTCTTCAGATTATCTTTGCTTATATTATTACAAAGCAACTTAATTTCTGGAATTTTGATTATATGAATAGCACATCGCCTAATGTTAATCCTAATATTCAGACCTTTTATTGTTCTCTATTTAAAATAAGTACTGTTGTAGAAAATATTTTATTGTGCGTTATTATTGGAATTAATATTGCTGAAATTATCACTGCTTTCTTTAAACAATACAGTAATAAACAGCATTAAATATTTACACGAGTACCAATCTGATTTATCCTGTAAGGTAAGCGATGAATAACATACCGCCCACTATATCTCCAAATGTAGTCAAGCAGTAACGGACTTCTATTTATTTTATGTTCTTTTACCTCTTTTTACAGTAGTCGTATTCTGTTTTCCGGGACATTGGATTTGACATCAATGATTCCTGAACACAGCTCTTTTATAAACCACTCCATAGTATCAGCTGTTCTATACCTGCGGACGAATTCATATAATTCGGTATATACAGGAGTACCGTATAGAGATACTACAGAATATTCAGGCTGTTTGCCTTTGCTGTTCCAAAACCGCTCTCTGTTGCTTTCGTTCTTCTGGTTCCTTCTCTTTTAATGAACTCTCTAGATAGAAGAACTTATTGCAATACTGCCGACCGATTTCTGCCCGAAGCAGTTCTTTTGCCTTCTCTTTATCAGGAAAAATGTTACATTTATACATATCTCCCCTGTCTCAGCTTTTCTTATCAGTCATATGGAAACGACAGCCTCAATTTACATATAATGTTTCAGACAAATAAAAAGGACGCATAATCTATCCCACGCCCTCACTACTATCTGGCTTTATCTTCCCTTACCTTCGATACTTCCTTATGTGCCGCTTCCTGCTTCACCTCATCCACACCTCTAGCCTCAAATGCATCTGCATTATACTGATACTCCTGCGGCTCAGCGACCATTGGAGAGTATACAATCTCTGCTTCCACTCGCTCAGCTTCTGCCCTCTCCGGTTCCGTCTGTTCCTGCACCTTAGCATTCTCCATATGCTTTTCCTTATCAAGCTTCACATTCATAGCCAGATTATCCAGCTTATCAATCGAAGCATCCAGATGCAGTTCCATTGATACAAGCATCTTTTTCACTGCTTTCATCGGAGCAAGTACTGCCTTTGTAATTGGATGTTTCTGCTCTTTCTGAGAATAATCTACCTCCGGTTTGTCAGCAAAAGTACGGAATGCATTAGCTGCTGTCTGCCCGGCTTCACGAAATTCTTTTGCAAGAAGTGCTGTCTTTGCTATATCCTTATCCGTGGTCTTAATTGCGCCTCTTACATTCTCTCGGATATCAAGAAGCCTTTTCTTAATTCCTAAGAACTCCGACACCCTGTATAATGCAGTTCTTCCCTTTGCCTTTGCTTCATCAACTACGCTCTTTGCTGTAGATTTGACCTGTGCTTTCACTTCCAATACCTGCGACTTTATCTGCTCACGTCTGGTATTAAGTCGCTCCTGTGCTTCCGACAATGCCTTTTTAGCATTATTGACAAGTGTATCTTCCTGCATTTCTTTGATCTGGTTCTGCATATTGGTGAGTTCTTCCGTCATGGAATCAATCTTTTTCTCCAGTCCATCCACATAACTGCATATCTCAAATACATCGTTTGCCTGCTCTTTCATGGCATTTTTCTTTAATAAGTCGAGAAGTTCTCTTATGACCTCCTCATTGGTAAGTGTTTTTCCTGCTTCCATATCCATTCTGTTTCCTCCATTCTGTAAATGGGGCAGCCTTGGCCGCCCCTGTACTCTGATTACTGATTATCGAAAGGGCGTTGCCTCTTTGTCCTTCTCTTTATCGGGATTGCCATGATGTTTCTCTGCACTCTCTCTTGCCTTTTCGTTGCTCTTATCCTTTGCTTTCTCATATTCCGAGATAATCTCATTGTAGAGTCTTTCTCTGAAATCCTTTGTGACCGGATAGCAGACATCCTGATAGATTGGCTTGCCCTGCTCATCCACCTGCTTTGTCTTATAAGAAGGCATTGATACAAAGATTTTCTCTTTACCCTGCACGATATTGATATTATTTACGATGAAACTGTTTTCAAAGTAAATACGTGCAAGTCCTTTGATGTTACTGCCTTCCCTCTCATAAGGTGTCACAGTTACGGAAAACTCAGGCATTTCACGTGTTCTGTCCTGCTTCTGTGTCTCCTCTTTCTCTGGTTCCTTGATTCTTGCATAGGCATCAAGGATATTGGTATAGAGTTCCTCACGAAACTCTGCTGTGATAGGATTGCACACATCCTTATAAATCACACCATTGCTTTCATCACGCTCATTGGAGCGGTATCTAGGCATTGAAACAAAAAGCTCTCCCTTGTCCTTATTCTCAAGGATTGCAATATTGGTAATCTTAAATGAATCACCGAATACTACTGTTGCAAATCCTTTGATGTTGCTGCCCTCTTTTGCTCTTACTTCGTTTACTTTAATTGAATACTTCATATGCTATTCCTCTCTTTCTTTTTGTTCTTTGTTTTGCTCCGGTATGATAAGCTCACACCAAAGCTGTTCTATCTGTTCACAAGACAATCTGCCATTAAGCCAGTTGCCAAGTGTAACGACCATTCCGTCCTGCTCGTAATAGAGCCACTCCTGTGTTTCAATGTTCCCCTCATACACGATAGTCACATCAAAATCAGGCATAAATAATCCTTCCTCCGCATCCCATACACAGGCTATTCCCTGTCTGAGTGTCAGATTTATGCTTTCGACATATACAGACCAGCCGCTTACGACTATCTGAAAGTCATCATCAATCTCAGCAATATCATCCTCGATGTCAATTAGCTCTTCCATTTCTGCCACTGCCTCTTCTATCTCACCTAACCGGTATCTCTTATTCATCCATCACCACCTCCTTATAAATGCATCTGACCACAAAACGCATGGTTCCTTCCATTACCGGACACCTGATATCTAAGCCCGGTATCTCAATGATACCGATAACACCGCCTTCTTTAAGAATGGCTTCATCCTCTTCACTAATGGAGGTTTGCTCTTCCTCCACATCTGTTTCTTCATCGTAATCAGCCTCCAATGTCTGCTCAAATTCACTTATGAGCTGTTCTGTCTGTTTTTCTCCGGTTGCCCGCCAGAAAAAGGGACTGCCATAATGGCAATCCCTGCTGTAATCAGTAGTCCTGCGACCACCTTTCTTATGCTCATATTATTCACTCTCCTATCGTGTTCTGCCCTCTCTGTCGGCTGGATAAACACCTTTATCTTCTGCTACAATTGCTGCAGATTCAATTCTGTCATCAGCTTCTCTTTCTTCCTCTGGTCCGCTCAGGTCTGCATCCACAGCCTTTGCGTTCTCAAGGTCAAGCTGGGCATTCAATTCACACTGCCTTGCCAGTTTTTCTTCCAGCTCCTTGCTGTACGCAAATGGCTTGTCATACTCAGTCTTTGATGCTTCAAGGTCATTCTGGTACTGCTCAATCTTCTTTTCTAAGAAATCAATGTTCTCATGGAGTCCATTGAACAGGTTTTCAAGCTTCACCATACTGCCGACCGGACTGGTGGAAAGCTCTGCTTTATACTCTGTCTTTCCACGAAGCACCATATAATTGATGTCAAGGAAGTTCTTTTCCACAAGCAGCTCAAATCCGTGGAATTTGCCGATTGCAGTTGTCTCTCCGGTCTTACACTTGCTGATTTCTTCAAGCATCATCGTTCCACCATCCACACGCTCAGTATAGGTTGCTTTGCCTATGGTAATGGCAAATTCCGGATTATCAATCAGCTCCTTATCCCTTGCCTTTACATCCTCACGGACATTGGCAAGCTTTTCTGTTGCTGTCTTAATGAGCTTCGGGTACTTAATCATAAAGTTATCCTGCAAGCCATATCTCTGATTGTCATAGGATGCCTTTAAGAGCTTTAATCTCTGGACATCATTGTCAATCTCCATCTTTTCCTTGATCAAAGGATTACCTGTAGCAACCGCCTTGATCTCTGCATATGAAAGTGTAGCCTCGTCGATATCCTCGCAGCTTCGGCTTACAGCCTTGCTTGTCATGACCTGACTGATGAAACGCTGCTTATTTTCGACAAGTGACCAGTTGTATGCATCAAAGGTTCCTTTGGTGACATATCTGTAGATTGCCACCTCTTCATTTTCGTTGCCCTGTCTGATGCCTCGTCCCTCTCGCTGTTCTATTGAGCTTGGCTTCCAAGGACAGTCCACATGGTGCATTGCAACAAGGTGTGTCTGCACATTGACACCTGTTCCACACTTATCTGTTGAACCGATAAGAACTTTCTTTTTACCTGTCCTCATCTCCTTAAAAAGTGCATCCCTCTGTGCATCTGTCTTGGCATCATGGATAAAAGCTATCTCATCTGCCGGAATACCATACTGGATAAGTGTTTCCTTCAGATAATCATAGATGGTAAAGTCTTTATCCGGTCCCGGTGTGCCGATGTCCGAAAAAATAAGCTGGCAGCCTATATGACCGTTGGCATTTCCTTTCTCATATTCTTTCCAGACATTCTCCGCTACCTTATTGAGCTTTCCATCCGGATTATTTGGTGCATCCTTATCAATCAGCCTTGCATCCGTTCCGAGTAATCTCGCCTCATGGGTAATCTTTAAGAAGTTATCCTCTCTTGGATCTACTCCACCGTCTCTGATACGCTCTGCCCTCACAACAAAGTCTTCCATGACCTGTTTTACATACCAGTCAGGCTCCGACTCCACAATAATAGGCTTGCCTCCACGAAGTGCTGGCACATCAAGGTCAAGCATATCTGCTGTCTGCACATCTGCTACCTCACGGAAGATATTCATAAGCTCCGGCAAGTTTGTGAACTTATTAAATCTGCTCTTAAAACGGAATCCGCTTCCCTCTACAGTAAGCTCCAGTGCTGTTATCACTTCACCAAAGTTTGCTGCCCATGAATCAAAGTGATAAATCCCCATCTCTTCAAGTGCCGCTTTCTGTAAGTAAAGCTGCATGACATACATCTCACACATGGTATTGGATATTGGTGTACCTGTTGCAAATACAATGCCTCTGCCATCATTTATCTCTGACAGGTACTGGCATTTAAGCTGCATATCCGTTGACTTCTTAGCTCCGCTGCTGCTGATACCTGACACATTATTCATCTTGGAAAAAATTGCAAGGTTCTTAAAATTATGTGCCTCGTCTACCATGATAGAATCTACACCAAGCTCCTCAAAGGTAATGAGGTCATCCTTCCTGCTCTCATCAGATAGAGATTTCAGCTGTTCCTCCAGCTTTTTTTTCTGGCTTTCCATCTGTTTTACAGTCCATCTTTCTCCATTACGCTCCTTCATCTCATCAATCGCATAGCTGATTTCATCAATCTGCTCGTTAAGCATCCGCTCCTTTCTCTCTGCGGAGATTGGGATTTTCTCAAACTGCGAGTGTGACATGATAATACAGTCATAGTCACCTGTTGCAATCCTTGATACAAACTGCTTTCTACGGCTCTTTTCAAAATCACGCTCTGTGGCAACTAAGATATTTGCTGACGGATAAAGCCTTAAAAACTCTGATGCAGTCTGCCCGATAAGTGGCTTTGGAACAACCATGATTGTCTTATTGGCAAGTCCAAGTCTCTTCTGCTCCATGCAGGCAGCCATCATCTCAAAGGACTTTCCGGCACCGACACAGTGTGCAAGCAGTGTGTTTCCTCCGAGAAGGATTCTTGCCACCGCATTCTTCTGATGAGGCTTTAGCTCAATCGCAGGATTCATTCCCGGAAACTGTAAGTGGCTTCCGTCATACTCACGCAGGCGGATATTATTGAATGTCTCGTTATAATACTCCACATATTTCTGTCTGCGTTCCGGCTCTGAAAACAGCCATTCCTTGAACTTTTCCTTGATCATGTTCTGTTTTTCCCTTGCAAGCATTGTCTCATTCTTATTGACTTCATAATGATATTTGCCATCTCCGTCATCAATCCTGTCCCTTACTGTTACAGTTTTAAGATTCAGCGTATCCTCAAAAATAGAATAAGCATCCATGCGGCTTGTACCATAATTCTTAGTGGCTGCCACTGAATGCTTATCCATGCTCTTATTCTCGATGAACCATTCCATGCTCATCTTATTTAAGTGTACCTGAATGCCTGTATTGTAAAACTGGCTTCTGACTGCCCTTGCACGCCTTGGCGTATTGAGAAGCTCATAGATAAACTGCTCATAATCAAGCGGTTCAATCCATGTCGTACCAATCTTTACATCAATATCTGAAGCTTCAATCCACTCCGGCTGCACCTTTTCAAGTGCCGCCACATTTCCTACAAATCTTTCTGCCTGCGGATTGTCTGTATCAGCCGCCATAGCCTTTGCTACACGAAGTTTGTCTCTCACATTTCCCGAAAGATACTCGTCTGCTGTCTCCCAGCCGATGTCGGGATTGTTCTCGTTGTAGCGGTCTGGATTTAGGAAAACCAGTCCGTCCAGCTCTTCCACAAGGACTGCCCTTCTAAGCTCTGCTAATGCATCATCACTTAGCGTTATCTCATCCACTGTCTGTCCGGACTTTTCTGCAAGTTCTTCCTTTGCATTTGTAATATCCGGCTCATAGATAGAAAGCATATAGGCAAGATTTACATATCCAAATTCATTGACGGATACATTTAATGCTTCCACAGCGGTCTCCACTCTGTCTATGACTGTCTTTGCCTTAATCGTCTGCTTATAAAACATATCCGCTTTTTTCACCTCCCCATCTTCGTTTACTTCCTCAAGACTGCAAAGAAGTGGATAATCGCTGTCATCCCTGAATGCTATTCTGTTTGCTTTTGAAGTAATGGCTCCATACTGCTTTACGAAGGCATCATATTTTACATTAAGAAGTCTCTGCTTATCAGAAAGCTCCTCCTCGCTGCAGCCATCCATCTGGATATCAATCAGCTCTCTTGTTATCTGTCTGATTTCATCAAGGCTTCGGATTCGCTCCTCGGCAGTCTGTGATACTTCTTTTTTTACCATCTCGGAATTTTCCCTGTAATAGAGTTTTCCTTCAAAAAATGTGTAAGTGTAGTTTCTCACATCTGGATCAGCCGGGATAACTTCCTCCGTCTGCTCCGCCTCATCTGCCACTCTCTCAAAATCTGTCATCTGGGCTTTGATATTACCGATAGCCTTATTGAGAGTCTCATACATATTGAAGTTCTCATCATTATTCACACAGACTGTATATCTGCTGTCCTGTCCGTAAATCCTTGTGTCATATTCCATAGATCCAAGCATCATCTCCGGATGCTCTGCAAAATAAGAGTTGACTGCAATGCCATTCTCAGTTACACCAAGGTGTACCCAGTCAGGTTCAATATCAATCTTTCTCTCCCTCTTCTGCAAAAACAGGATATCTGCTGTCACTTCGGTTCCTGCATTATCTTTAAATGCAGTATTCGGAAGTCTTACTGCTCCCACAAGCTCTGCTCTTTCAGCCAGATACTTTCGGATAGTAGGATTTGCCTTATCAAGTGTTCCCTTTGTGGTGATTACTGCAACCATGCCTCCCGGTCTTACCTGATCAAGTGCTTTTGCCAGAAAATAATCGTGGATACGGAAGTTATACTTGTTGTACTTTGGATCAAATACCTTATAATCACCAAATGGCACATTTCCGACAACCACATCAAAGAAGTTATCCGGATATGTGGTATTCTCAAATCCTGTGATACTGATATTGGCATTCTGATAAAGCTGCTTTGCAATTCTTCCTGAAATGCTGTCAAGCTCCACCCCATACAGATTACTTCTCTGCATAGGTGCCGGCATACTTCCAAAGAAGTTACCGATACCCATAGATGGCTCTAATACATTGCCGCCTCTGAAACCAAACTGGACAAGTGCCGAATTTATGCACATGGCAATCTCCGGTGAAGTGTAAAAGGCATTGTTTACTGTTGCCCTAGCTGCAGCATACTCTTCATCCGATAACATCTCTTTGAGTTCTTTGTACTCTTTGCTCCAGCCTGCGTTTTCCTCGTCAAATGCCTGTGACAGTCCGCCCCATCCGACAAACTTCGACAGAGTTTTCTGTTCCTCAGGTGTGGCAAGCCTGTTCTCTGATTCAATCTGCTTTAAAGTGCGGATTGCATCCATATTCCACTGGTATCTGGTCTTAGCACCGCCTTTTTCAAGTTCCCACAGATTGTAATGGAAGTTGTGCTTCGTCTGCCCGGCAACATTCTTCTCATTTTCAAGACTTTCTACTTGCTGTACTGGTTCCTGCTTTGGTGTAAAATCTACAGTTTCCTGTGATTCTGTATCAGCCTGAATATCATCCACAGATACTGATACCGCATCATCTGAAACTACATGTCCATTCTCATCAATTTTGGTTTCCCAGCCATTCGCTATTGCTCTTTCCCTGGTTTCAAGACGATTGGCTTTTACACTATCCTCGATATCAAAGAATCTCTTATAGACCGGATTCATCTTATCCCTGTCAGCCTTCTGCTTTGTCTCCTGATAATACTTCTTCTGGTCTTCTCCGCAGTAAAATGGCTGTTTTACCATATAAGATAAGATTTCATATAACTCACGCCAGTCAAGTGCACCTTCCTTACGCACACCATTCCTGTTCTTATAGCTGATCTTCACATATCCGCTTCTGATTGAGTACTCCACAAGACCATACTTATTGTTGGAATATGCTTTTCTTTCTGCATTATCTGTCCCTAATGCAATATCCCTGATAAGGTCAAGTTTATTTGGCATAAATGCAAAATCAGACTGCACAACATCCATTAGGAATGCCCTAAACGGAGTGTAGCAGCTGCAGTCTGTTACAAGAATCTCTGCCGCATCACGCTGGTCTTCATCAAGCTCTGCAATACGCTTTGCATAATCAATCGGTGTAATATACTGAAGCTCTGATGGATCTTTTTCAGTTGTTTCAGCTTCTATCTCGGCACCATATTCTGCCTGTGTTACCATTCGGTCTTCATCGGCGGCTTCCTGTGGTGTCATGCCTTTTGCACTTACATAATCTCTGTTAGAAGCATAGCTCTCCGGCTCATCCGGTATTGCATAATCATCAATCTCTGATTCTGTCTCTTCCGGTTCCACTTCCCGGTATTCGGCATCAATGACCTCATCATCCTCACGGAGTCCGTCCATCGCAAGCTCATCAATACGAGGTGTCTCAGGCTGGTATTCCCCTGTATGAATAAGGACACCAAGCTCTTTCTCGATATCTTTCCACGAAACATATCCTTCAACCTCTCCATCCTCATCTTTCCACTGAAAACGCAGTCCGTTCCCATGAAATGTGTCATATCCGTGCAGTCCCAGTCCGTCAACCGGCCAGCCTGCACCTCCCTGACCATACTCTGCTTTGATACGCTTTGCCCTGGTTCCTGCATCAATCTCCGTTTCAAAAATCTTACATATCCTACCCTTGCCACCGATAAAGCCTGTACCTCTCATAAGCACCTGTTTGATATACTCACCTGGTACTGTTGCAGACTTTTTGGGATTCAGGTAATTGTATTTACCTGCTAATGCAGCTTTTCTGTCCTGCTCGAACTGACGCATAAACTGATTATTGTTTTCGTCCTCAGTATGAATGGTGCCAATGCTCGCCTGCCCGTTCTGGTCGAAAAAAAAGGAAGCCTGTGTATATTCGGCTTCCTTACTAACACCCAATGAATTGATTTCATCAAGTTCCCTATTCAGTTCTGTATCATCTGATTCTAGTGGAATCGCATCACTACCTGATTCAGTACCACTTCCTCTGCCTGCATCTTCGCCTGCTCTCTTATTTTACACATCTCCATTGTCGATGACGGATTCTGTGGCTTGTGCTTCGCCAGATACTGCATCTCCAGCTGGTCGTACAGCTGATTCGCTTCCTCCTCTACCGCTGACATCTTCTCGTACATCTTCCCGAATCTCATCAGCGTCTTGTATCTTGCCGGCTCGTTCTCCTTTAGATAGTTCATCGCCATCCTTCCGTATTTGCCCAGCTTCGTGAGATCCTCCGTCTCGTCCGGCATCTCTATCTGCGGATAAAGCAGTCCGTCCACTTCCTTGTAAGTCATTTCTTCTAACATATCCAATTCTCCTTTCGCTCTCGATTGCCTTTAAGTTACGACTAAATTCTCTAAGAACACTACAGGAGACATCGCATACAATGGAACCAAGACGGTAAATGATCTCTTCGTCTTTGATATTTACGATCTGACTAAAATCCTGTTCTTGCACAGATAAGTCAAATCCGCATCTCGTCCCTACAGCATACATGACACTTGCATATACAAGCTGCTCCATGTCCATTTCCTGCTGTAAGCCATTGCGTTTCTTACTTTCTTCCTTTATCACACTACCTGATAGCTGCATAAGCTCGGTCATTTGGTCTTTGAACTCTTCTTTTATTATAAGCCAAACATCTGTTCCTGTAAACTGTTTTAATATATTTTTTAGAGACTCCCTGTCGCTGTTATCGTACTGCTCAATCTGACCTTCTGACACAAGAAAATCCACATAATCCTTAAGATTTTCTCCCTCAAGGTCCCATGTCAGCTTAACATTCTTCCCTCCGGTATCACTGATATCAAAGATATACCTCATGCGTGGATTCAGTGCCCTTGACGGGAAGATGGCGCAGCCTTTCGCACCACGCTTTACATATCTTCCCACCTTTTTCCAGGTATCATAATCTGCCATGAGTGTGCTTTTTTCCGGAGGTCTCTGAGCTGTTACCATAACGATATTGTCAAATTCATAGCGGTATAACTGACCTGCGACCTTTAACACATCCTTCCAGTTCTTTTCTGATCTGGTGATGTTACCAATCTCAGAATCGTATATCGCTTTGACCTTCATATCAACGCCCATACCTTTGTCCTCCTCTACTTAAACATCTCTGCAAACAATCCTTTAAATAGCTTTAACTCATCCTTATCCAGCTCGATTGCAAATTCATTATCGATTGCCTGTTTTTCGCATTTATCCTTTTTCTTTGCAATCTTACGCACCACACGAAGAAGCACATAGCACTCCTTGGATTTTGCAATGCTCTGTTTAAAGGTCAGCTCATCCTCATCGACCGACTTCTGTGTCTGACAGATAATCTCTTTTAACTTATCATTGATACCATCTACTTCCTCAAGGGAAATAATAACGGATGCCTTAGTAACACCCGATCTGTCCCACTCCTTATGAAGTTCCTTTACCAAAAACTCCATGTTCTTAATTACTGTTGTTGAATCACTTTTCATCTTGCTCTTCCTCCGTTTTCTTTTAATGAAGAAGGGAGCTGACCTTCGCTGATAGGCGCAAAATCAACTCCCTTCATGTCCTCTGCTCCAAGGACTATCTGCTCTGCATAATACATATCCATTGCCTTATTGATGGCATCGTCAAGCGACTCTGCCTTTACTTTCTGTACTCGTGAAAGCACTTCTTTTATCTCAACATCAAATTCCTGCTCCATATGATATCGCCTCCTGTAAAAATCTCATCACCGGCTCTTTTCTTCCTTTACCTGTCTTTCCTTAAAGCCCTCATCGTACTTTCCATCTTCCAGCCTGTCGTAAAAACAGTCTTCTTCAATCGTTCCGAAATCCTCATACATCTGGTGAAGGAAGTCATTCTGCAGCTTCTTTGGCACATCATCATCCTTTGACATATCCTGATAAAAATAGAACTTCTGCTTTAGCTTTGCCCTGTAATCATAGATATCCTCTATCTTTTCCGGTGTGCCATACTCCCTCTTGTATGCCTTGAAATTCGTGGTTGAGAGTGTGGAACCAAGATAAATCCCATGCTCCCACGATACCCCGATTGTGGTATTGTCCTTTGTAGGCTTCTCATCCTTCGGATAACGCTTATACTCTGTCGCACCAAGGGCGATTGTAAGGGAACCTGACTTCATATCCATCACCACAAGATTCCTTGGTGATAATGCTTCAAGCACCATGTAATCATGGTCATTGAAGTTATGGAATGTCTGTCCCCTTTCAAATGATCTGTCCACACTTTCATAATGCAGGTTAAAATCATCAACCCAGCCCTTATCGGTCATTCCAATCTCCTTAAGCTTTGCAACACATTCAGAAGAACTGGCTTCTTTATCAAACCGAAATTCTTTGGAATCGTTATAAAATCCCTGAAGAAAATGTCCCAGCTGAATATCATCCAGACAGAATCTCGCAGATACAGTTACATTTGCTGCCCTGTAATACTCTGTGAAGTTATCTGCTTCACCAAGTGTCCTTCCAAGCTGCAACAAATTTTCTGCAAGCTCTGACATGTCATCAACTGCTATAAAACTCTTATAATCATCCAGAGCCATCAGCATATTTGTCTCTGTTCCCCTGTCGTTTTCTGTTACCAATATCATATCTTTTAAATCCATTCTTACCTCCAGTCTAAGAGAGGGACTATGCCCTCTCTGCAAATTTCCTGTTATGGTCTTCCTATCACAACAATATTTCCTGTGCTTGCCACATCTCTGTAGACCACACCAAGACTTTCATTAAGTGCCTCTACCACCTTGCCATTTCCGACATATACTGCCACATGGCTGATGTTCTTATATCTTCCGTTGCTTGTAAAACTGTAGAAGATAAGGTCTCCCGGCTGTAACTCATCAAAGGAGACAGTCTTTCCGGCTTCATCCAGTCCCTGTGCCTCCGCTGCCGCTGTGGTTGCACCGCCGTAACTAATATCCACACCTGCATCTTTCCATGAATAATAGGCTAAGGAGCTGCAGTCATAATAGTTACCGCTGTCTCTTAAATCCTGACTATAAGGGAAGCCAACTCTGTGAAGTGCATAAGAGCAGACTGTTTTCTGCCTGCTGTCTGTAATTCCACTAAGGATGGCATTGATTTCATCCTCAGTCATGGAGCTTACTCCCGGACTTCCGCCTCCGCCGCCACTTCCGCTTCCGGCATATCCAAGCTGTCCCATAAACTCCGGACTCATGATCTGCTCAAGCATTTCCACCTGATCAGAATTAAATCCATAGACCGAAATCATATCTCTGTACGATTTCAGTGTGACATTCACATACAGAACCGACTTCGTGACAGTAGTTACATTACCGTCTGCATCTGTTTCTTCCACATCCTTTGTTCCTGTGCTTGTGGTGTATGAACACATATCATTTACTACTGCCTGCAGCCAGCCTTTTGAAATGTCATTCATGACTGTTGCAGTATCTCCGACACCATGCTTGACCATATAGACTGCCATGATGTCATAGTAATTGCTTGGGTTTTCTTCCATACCTTCATAATCCACATATACAAGCTCTCCAAGGTCATATCCGGTATGCTCATTCACTTTCGTATTCACATCCCGGTTAAACTCCTGCACATAGGCACTCGTTACTGTCTGCACGGTATCTCCTGATTCAAGTGGTGGCAGAAATAAAGCAAATGGAGAATTGTAAAGGATTGCTATCACCGCTATAACCGGAACCGCAATCATGGCAACTACAAGAACAAGTAATAAAAGCACCAATCCGATAATCGGTGCAGCTGCCTTTACCCAGGTAATCGCTTTTCGCACAATCAGATCCTTTACCAGTTTTGCCACGCTGTCTGTCTGATTCTCCTGTGCTTTCATCTTATCCAGAAAGAATTTTATCTTCCTGCTCCGGTTGGTCATCTTTTCATCCTTGACCTCTATGGACACACCTGCAGCATATCCGGCTGCCATGCCGATTGCAGTACCAACTCCCGGTGCAACCGCTGTTCCTGCCGCTGTAGCAGCTGCCTTTGTCGCAGTTTTTGTTGCAACCTTGGCAGTTGTCTTGGCTGTTTCTTTTGCCGTCTCTTTAGCTACCGTCTTGGCTGTATCTTTGGCAGCTTTCTTTGCTGTCTTTTTTGCCAGCTTCTTTCCTGCATCTACCTTCTTGATACGCTTCTTTGCCTCGGCTGCCGCCTTTTTCCTGAAAAGTGCTGCCCCCTTGGAAGCAGTTCCGGTAACAGGTTGGCTTGCTTCATATGCAAGATATGCTGCCTGCGATACCTCATACCCGCCTTCCACCTGCTCCGTTACTGCCCCGGCTGCAAGTACACCTGTTCTTCCTGCAATGTGAAGATTGGTGTTCTTAGTCTTGATGGAAGTGTTTGATTCTTTAAGGTTTCGCTTGAATCTTGATAGTCCCTTATTCTTCGGCTCTGACTGATGAATGGTACTCTTTCGATAGGACTTCTTGTTATCATCAGATACCTTTGCACCGATAGTCTTAGGACCTCTTTCTACTGTATAGATGTTGTTGCCTTTAATCTTGGCACCCTTTGGCTCGTGGGCATGAATCTTAGCTTTCTCCTTTGTGTGAATGATCATCGGCTTGTCATCCACCTTTTTTATCTTCAATGTTCTCACCTTCTTTCACTCAAAATGCAAAACAGCCACCCAGCTTCCCGGATGGCTATGCTTTGAGGTCGCAAATTGCGACCTCTATCAACATTATTCGACATTATTCTGCATTTCACGCTTCTTCTGTTCTGCAATCTTCTCGTGAATATTGGTGTTGTACAGTCTGTACAAATCTGTATCCTTACTAATCTGATTATCAAACGGAATCACCACCGAGCCACACTTGATAAGTCCCATTCCCGATGCAGTATTGGTTACGAATCTAAGCTGTGCTTCTGATACTCCGATAACCTCTGCCATCTTGGAACTATCCGTATTAGCCTGCTTTAAAAGTGCCACAAACTCAGAGTTTGCAAGCATTGTGGTTGCTGTATAGTTCTGCAACAGATCCACGACATTCTGGGTAATACCTGTACAAAGACCTCCCTGCTTTCTTACTTTCTTCCAGAGCTGCTGCAGATATTTTGCAGAATACTCAGAATTAAGTAAGACGTGGAACTCATCAATATAGAGCCATGTTGCCTTGCCTCGCTTGCCATTCTCAACAATCCTGTTCTGAATAGACTCCATCATGACAAGCATTGTGATAGGACTAAGCTCTGTACCTAAGTCCCTGATGCCATATACTGTGAATCTGTTATCCACATCCACATTTGTCTGATGGTTGAAGATGTTAAGTGAACCATTTACAAAAAGCTCCAATGACAATGCAATGTCCTTTGCCTCGTCCTCCGGCTGTGCCATAAGGATATCGTAAAAGTCACTCATTACAGGGATATACTTCTCTTTGCTCCTTGCAATGTCGATATACAGCTTTCTCACACAGCGGTCAATGATTGACTTCTGTCTTGAATTTAAACTGTCTCCGATACACTGCTCACAAAGTCCAAGCATAAACTCGCCTTTTTCTCTTACCATTCCCTTTGAATCATTCGGGTCAAGGCTCCACACATCCATCTCCAGCGGATTCACATAGTTATCCGTGTAAGTAGACATATTTACTACAGTTCCGCCATAGGTCTCAGCAATATCAAAGTATTCGTTCATTGGATCTATGACGATTATCTCATCATCACCCGACAAGAATACGCTGCCCATCTCCATCTTGCAGAAGAAGGATTTACCGGAACCCGGCACACCAAATACAAAGCCATTTCCATTAATGAGCTTCTTTCTGTTGCCGATATTCACATTCTTGCTGATCTGGTTGATACCATAATAGTTGCCTGTGCTGTCATTAAGCTCCTGCACATTGAATGGCATAAGTACCGCAAGTGACTGAGTAAGAAGGGTACGCATTGTCTCCACCTGTCTTACACCAATCGGAAGTGCTGTGTTGAGAGCTTCCCTCTGCTTTAAGTAGTGTGTATCAATCGTGCAGCTGTTACGCTTTCCGATGGTCTCCACAGTCTCACATACACTCTCAAGCTCCTTCTTGCTTTCTGCCATAAGAATAATGGTTACTCCCACGAAGAAAAGGCACTGGTCATTCTCACGGACGTCATCCATGATTTCCTCAATTTCTTTTTTCTCTGTTCTCTTGGCATATGAAATTTCCGTAGAAAAATCGTTATTCTTATTACGAACTCTCTGCTGTTTGATAATATCCGACTCAATACCAAGGTATTTTTTCTGAAGCACCTTTGTTGTCAGATCCTTTGGAACAGGCACCACATCAATACTCGTGATAGAATGAACCGGAAGGGAAGTAATCTCATTGATGAATCTGTCTGACAAACTGCTCGGATACTTTTTGATAAAAAGTGCCTTGCAGAATTTACTCTCATCCTCAAAATGGTCCGGGAAATATTTCACCATCCCATTGCACAGGTCATTTCTAAAATCTGCCCCGACCTTCTTTGCCTTTTTGATATCAAAATCAAAGCTGCCCTCATCTCCAAGATGATAATAGTCATAAAGCACTTTCAGCCTCTCATTTCCATTAAGAGGCACAATCTCCGCACCAAGCTCAATGAAAGCCTTGTGTATCGTTGCCTCAAGGGTTGCAAACTGTGCCTTCGCCTCCTCAAAGTTCTTTCTCTCAATCGTGATTGTCAGGTATCTCTCCTGCTCAATCCCCTGTCTGCCCTCAATAATCTTCTCTTCAATGATGTCATTGTAAATTCTTCTGTAATTATTGAAACCATCATTTTTCTCAGCAATCAGAACCTTGTCACGGAGTTCATCCATGTTTTTGTTCTTATTGTTGATCGTAATCTTATAATTACAGTCCAGCGAATTTAAGAACTTGCAGTATCTCTCGAAAATACCGATCTGCTCATCCTCGGTTGCTGTCGTGTAATTGATGTCCTGAAAGCGGTAGCATTTGGAATACTTATTTTTGCTTACTTCAAAAATGCCGTTTTCAGCCACCGCCATAATCTCTATGGTTTCCTGAATGGATTTAGGTGTCTTATACAAAGGCTCACTCGCCTTCTTTAATAACTTAAATCCGTCTGTAAATAAACCCATGTCTCTAACCTCGCTTTCTTATAATGAAAGCCCGCCGGGAACTTCACCCTGCGGGCTGTGTTCCCGACCTTTCGGTCAGATACTTTTTATCTAATGCATCGCCTTATATGCTGCAATGCCTGCTACTGCTACAACAATTACTGCAACAAGACCAAGCAGCATATTTCTTGTCTTTTTCTTCATCGCTTCAAACTCCTCCTGCTTCTTTACAGCCGAATCAGCTGTTACAGTCTCCGGTTCAGCCTTTCTGCCTTTCTTCTTTACCTGTTCATTCTGTTCTGCTTCTAACTGCTTTATTGCAGGCTCTCCTTCTGTTGATACATAGGTAAGTGCCTTGTTTCCAAACATAAAATGCAGTTTCTTTCCCATATACTCGTAGAAATTCATCCCGTTAAAGGAATAGAATCCGCCAAGTGCAATCGGTGCCACACAGGGAATTGCCACATAAGCAGAACCCGTAAGACCGATATACTTGTAAAGAAGAAGGACGATACCGCCACCGACTACTACGCTTGCAATAGAAAATATAAGCTGCCTTGCAGTAAGTCCCATCGCAACCGATTCCTGATAGCGGTCAATATCCTTGTTTACTTCGATTACCATTGTCCCTGCCTCCTATCTTGATAAATCCTTTGTCTCCGGCTTTCTTGTCATTCCAATATTCGCCTCATACTTATCCATTCCATCCGGACACAGTTCTCTAAGCTTATCTACATTGAACAGATAAAGCGGATATTCGCAGAAACCACTCCTTTGCGTGAATCCTGTAAACTCTCCAAGGTCGTTATCTGTAATAAACTTTTCAATATCCGGCATGTCATTCACATTCAGATATCCGCAGTAATTTGGTGCTGCAACCGACAAATTCACAGTCACATCCCCAAAAGGCTCCTCATATCCATCTTCATTACACATAAGACCAATAAACATTGCCCTGTTATTCATATACTGCTGGATATCAAATGTCACCTGCGTTTCTCCGGTTATACTTGAATTATAAGTAACCTGTTTCTTTTCATTATCCATTTCTGCCTCCTTCTATAATCCAAATGCCTTGCTTGTAAGTGTCTGTGCACCCTTCACACTTCCGACAGTCATCGCTATGGTAAATGTCATCTCACACAGATAAATAAGTGTCTGTGCCCAGTCTGCATAGCTTCCTGTAAACGATGGCAGTCCAGCATTGATAAATGCGTTACATACCACGATTGCCAGAGCCATTGTTACTGCTTCAAACACACACGACAGGAAATATTTGCAATAGGTAGCCATTGTATGACTGACCATTCTGTTTCCTGCCATCGTGGAACAGGCAATCGCACCGAGCGGCACAATAATCAGGATCTTTAAGAACCTGAAATACACTGTGTAGATGATGAAAAATCCACAGATAATAATGATGATTGCAAGCAAAGCTGTAAGTATCAGCATTACCAGACTTTCACCAAATCCGAGTCCCTTAATGATGTCTGCCTGTGTACTGTCAATGGCAAGCTGCGTCGTTGTCCCGGCAGATATAAGTCCTACCAGATTTCCTATGGAAGTAAAAAACGCTTTCATGATCGTGACATTATTTGCAACAAACCATTCTGCAAGTCCCAGTCGGATAAGCATACGCAGGATTGATTCAAACCTCATCTCATCTTTAACATCTATGCTTTCCGAGCAGAAACCGATAACAAAGAACAGCACAACGAGGGATGAGCCGACCGCTACAAAGACCGGCTCAATACCCTCAATAACTGCCCAAGGACCTCCGCCCTTGAAACTGACCGGTGACTGTCCAAGCATTGCAAAGACCAGGGATATCTGATTGTTCCAAAACCCAAACACCGCCTCAAGAAGTGCAAGGATCTTGTCTCCAAGCTTAAAAATATCCATACTTGTTATTCACCTCTTTCCTTTTACTAAAAGGGGAACTCTTTTTCCCCATCTTAGAAGCCTAAGAATGTCAGAACTGTTGAAATACCAGCCATCATGACACCTGCTACAATTCCTTTCAGAGCGGAGTTCATGGTAGATGAATCCTGCTGCTGATAGGCTTGTGCGAACTCCATAACATTCTTTGCAAGAATGATGACACCGACCGCACCAATGACAGCAATAATAAGTGTCTTTAAGTTCTCAAGTGGCTGTGTTACTGCGGAAGTACCTGTACCTGCTGCAAAACAAGTAGTGCTCATAAGCATTACTCCCATAAGTGCTCCGGATACTGCCGGAACGAATCTCTTCTTAAAGTGAATGAATCTGCTCTTCATGCCTTTCTCCTCCATCTGATTGTTGTTAGTTGTAATAATCTGTTCTTTTCTCATGTTGTCTCTCTCCTTTTTGTTAAAAAAATAAGCCAGCAGGGATAATCCCTAACTGGCTGTTAAAAGTTACTCTATATGATCAGGCAATGCCTGTTGTAATGATTAAATCGGGCTTTCCCCGATATGGTGTGCTTCAATCACCTCCTTTCAAGGCGCAAAAAAGCACCTTAACCTGATTGGCTAAAGTGCTTATATTGGTTTGATATAAAATTGTTGTGAGTCAGACACACTGAACTCTGAGCAAAAGCCCAAGGGACTTTAATGCCCCTTATGCTTTTCTCTTTTCTTTTGCTGTTTCAACTCAAACATTCGCTGTTCTTCCGCCTCTTTTTTCTTGCGGCTTCTCTCTTTACGCACCTGTTTGTTCTGTTCCTGCTGTAATTTCAATGCCTGCTGTGATTTTGTGCCGATGCCTGTTTCCATCGTCTGCTTTTTCGCTTCTCGCTGCATCCGTTTCGGATTTCTTTTTATATCCTTTACAACAGTTTCAACAGCCGGACTGAATTTCAAACTGAAATAGTATTTTTGAATATATTCCTGCACTTCGTAATCTTTTGGTTCTGCACCAAATGTTACCTTCGCCACAGATAGTTTGCCATCTTCAATACGTTCAAATACACCTACCCAAAATGGTTCTTCAAAATATACCGTCAGTTTTCCACTTGCTTTGTCCATAAGAATCCCTCCTAAAATGAATTGAACAAAGAATGGACAACCCGGAGGGGCAGGTTACTTACCCTATTTGCATAGGACGGCTGGGCTACCTACCAGCTCTAGTACATTTTCAATGTACATTGCGTTTTTATCTTTGTATTTATAATCAAGCCATATGGCACGATTAACTTATTCGGTCAATTCCGATTTGCAAAAAGCATTCTTTTTTACATAGGCACAGTATACCATAATCCCTGTGCCTATGCGATAACATTTACTGCTTCTTCCGATATGAACTCATCCTCTCCACAGTAACCTCCGGATAGAAGTAAGTAAGAATCGTTGCTTTCGGAACTCCTGCAGCCAATGCTTTTTTCACCTCTTCCTTCTGCTCCGGCGTATATGACCAGTGCAGCATTCTGTTTGTGATAGTATCTTCCCACTTAGGCTTTTCCCTCTCAGGATTCCTTACAGGCTTAGCAACAGTACTTCCATTAGATGCATTGGCACTGTCAGCAGCATCAGACTTCTGTGATTCATCAACATACTCAAGCTCATTTGCCTGTTCTCTGTCTATCTTTGCTTTCTGCTCTGCTTCATCCTGCATGGAGAATCTTCTGCTTAATTCCGCATCACCAAGCATCATAAACTGCTCATAGGTAAGAGAATCTATATACACATTCTCGCCCTTATCTTTCAACTTTTCATAATACTTAACTGCTTTTTCTGAAAGAATCTCAAATGGTGGACCGATGAGATTCTCTGCTCCCCTTATCTGATGAACATAAGGCTCTCCCTTGCCATCTGCTGTCTGGTTAAACATCGGATGATTGAATGGTATGAACTTATTGTCCATGATTGGATCAAATCCACGGATAAAAATAATACACTTCTTATTATCCAGCTTTCTGACTTCATCCGGTGTAAACAGTTCTCTTCCTAATACATCATAGTTTCTTGAAGAGCTTCCCTGTCTGCCCTTTGTCTCTCCGCTTGACTTCTTATCAATCGTACCTTTTCCAAGCAGCTCTGACACATACTTGTGCGTACTCTGCTCATTGCCACCAAGGTAGATAAAAGTATCACAGTTGCCGGGAATTGTCTCCCAGGTATCTTTGAAAAGTGCCTTTAACTGGGCAAAGTTCTGAATGATGATAATACTTGAAATCTCACGGCTTCGCATTGTCGATAACAGTGAACAGAAGTCATCTGGCAATGCGACATTCGCAAATTCATCTAACATAAATGTCACATGGATTGGCAGCCTGCCTCCGCAGTTAAAGTCCGCCTGATAGTACAATTCCTGAAATATCTGCGTATATAACATACCGATAATAAAGTTATAGGATTTATCACTATCCGGGATTACACAAAACAATGCTGTCTTTGTCTCACCATCCCCATTTACTCCAATACCGATATCGGACAGATTAAGCTCATCTTTTGAGAGTAGTCGTAATACCTGCTTATTCTCAAGAAATGCAAGTCTTGAGTTAGCACTGATTATGATGGAACGGACTGTATCTCCTGCACCTCTCATACATTTGTTGTACTGCTTTACTGCCGGATGATTGGCTCCAAGCGGAGAACTTTCCTCTAAAAACTTCATACGCACATCCAGCTTTGATGCCTTTCCCTGCTCTGTAACCTCTGCCTCTCCAAGAAGTTTCAGTACTGTCTCGAAGTTTCTCTTTGCCGGCTGTACCTCCAGCCACACATAATAAAAGATAGACTGTAAGAACAATCCTTCCGCTTTTTCCCAGAACGGATCACTTGGTGTTGCTCCCTTTGGTGTCGTATTGCTGATAAGGTTTGTAATCAGCTTGACCACATCTGTTTCCTCTCTGATATAGGAAAACGGATTGTAACAGTCTGATTTATCCATCTCTAACAGATTTATGACCTTCACATTGTATCCGTTATTCTTTAGCATCTGACCGCAGCTTCTAAGGATTTCTCCCTTTGGATCGGTACAGATAAAGGAACAGTTATGTGGCATCTGCATAAGATTCGGCTTTACTTCATAAAATGTTTTTCCTGCTCCGGAACCACCACAGATAAGTATATTTCCATTGAGCTTGAGTCTCCTAAAATCCAGCGACATCTTCACATTCTGGCTGAGTATCCGGTTGAAGTTTTCATCCTTATCTGCAAGTATCTTATTGACCTGCTTCGGATTTTCAAATCTTGCCGTACCAAATTCCTTACCCGGCATATAGTTTCTCTGACTGGTGTAATACATGACAATAGCCATCGCATAGATACCTAATGCAATGGCTACTGCTTTTACTGTATTGGAATTGTAATAGTTGGCAAATGGAACAGCACATACTTCATTGAATCTGTCCATAAATTCATTAAATGCTATTCCCTCTATCCACGCACCATTTATCAGATAACCAAGATACCCGGCTAACACTGCACCCACAAGAATGAATATCAGTGACGGCTTTTTCTTTGTTGTCTGCATAAGCTGTTACCTCGCTTTCTTTGTGGTAACAGTTTTCTTCTGTGTGGTCTTTTTCTGCTGCTTCTGCACTTTCTCGTAACGCTCCCTGACAGATGACTCCACCTTGTCATAGTGAGTATAAAGCTCGGTTCCTTTCTTGGTTGTCACCACACGATTCTGCTCATCGTAAAGCTTATAATCCTTGGTGGAATCAAGGAAGGTAAGCATTGTCTTTCCACCATGAATCTCCATGATGTTTTCCTTACGGAGCCATACATATCTTGCCTCTTCTCCCCATGTGCCGGGAACTCTGGTCTTAACAGCATGGTCATTCTCTTCGATAATCAGCTTCTTACTGATAGTCACATCTGATAAGTTCGCATTCTTTGATGCCGCAACCGCCCTCATTCTCTCAGCAAGGTCCTGATAGCCTCTGACACGATTGATAAATGCATCCTTGTCCATCATGACTGTATGGGTGCCATCCTCATTCTTGCTGCCAAGCACACCGATTGTCTCAAGCTGTCTGATGACACTTTCAGCCTGCTCACCATTGATGCTGAAATTCTCCTTGACCTGATCCACACTGATAGCTTTCTTTTCCATTGCAAACATTCCGACTTTCTCAATCAGTCCGTCAATGGCGGAATTAATCTTATCCCCTTCTATCGTGTGGCTTTTCTCGTTTCCCTGCTGTTTCTTCAAAAAATCCATCAGCTTGCCAAGGGACTTTTCATCTCCATTCTTCAGATAATCGTCAAATGTGGCAATCTTACCAAACTTGAGCTTCTGTATCATCATATTTACACGGGGAACTGCCTCAGTATGGAAGATAACCTCACTCAATCCGTCTTTCCTGTTACAATCCGGAAGTACCGAATACAGGATTCCATACTTCTTTGCCATCTTTTCGACCTTTTTCATATCTTCGGTATTAAACTGCAATACCTGTAAATCGCCACCCTTTAAGAGCAGCTTTCTCATAGATGTCTTACCAAGAGACTTCTCATAATCAAGCATCCCTTTTAAGAAATCTATTGCCTTCTGCATGGCAGCAATGCCGCCGTTTCCTACCTTCATGGCAATCTCAATGCCATCATAAGCTACACGGATGATCTGCACCGCTTCCTGAATCTCTTCTGCCATTATCGCACCTCCACTTTCTCTCTGACTGTTGTTTTAAGTGTTTCTGTCTCTGTAGTACGGATTTCCTCGGCAGATACATCAATACCATAAGCAGTCAAAATATCTGCCAGATGATTGATTGCTTTCTCCTCCTCGATACGGTACATTTCAAGTGCCACAAGCAGGTTTTCCACCTGTTCCACCCATGCAGGCTTCATATCATATTTAGACCTGTATGTGACCATAATCTCGTCCGACTCAGCCTTATCCGCTGAATGTGCCAAAGCTTCAATTAGAGAAATCGTATCTTCCTTGCTGCCGCTTCTGAATGCGAACTGGACTACAAAGTTTTTCTCTTCCTCCGTAAACTGATGCTCCACACCATTCATCTCTGTTACTGCTTCATTTACTACTGCTAAATTCATAAGTTCCTCCTAATCTGCCATGCTGTTTTCAAGCACAGCAATCTCAATGATCTCCTTCATCTTTTCCGCTGAAATGTTGTTGTTTATAAGCTCTACAAGCTGTGACTCAGTAAGTCCCTTTTCTATTGCACTCTTAATCTGCACAAGCTGCGCCGGAACAAGGTCTCCCGATGCAACCAGCTTTACAATGTCAGCTCTTGATTTTTTCTTAAATGACAGTCTTGCAAAAAGGCTCGCCACTCCGCTGTTGCTGCTCTTTCTCACACTTCTCTCAATCGGAAGTCTCTGCACCACATTTCCAGTACCATCAACTACCGGAATCTGATAATAGACCGGAATCCCATTTGCCACAGCCTGCATATTCTGCGGAACTGCAACTGTATCTACCATCTTTTTATCTGCCTGTGATATGGACTGGCTTTCCTGCGGCTCTGCCTTACTTTCTGCCTCTTTCTTATTCTCTGTGGCAACACTTATGATCTTATCTTCCAATGACTCTATTCTGTCTCCCATACGCTTCATCTCCTTATCCTTTTTCTCAATATCATCCCTGAGTCTTGCAATCGTACTGCTTGCCTTATTCAGTTCATTCTGCTGACTGTTGATAAGAGCATCCTTATCCTGGTTCTCCTTGACCAGACGCTCCCTGACTTCCTCATCATCTTTGGAAGTCTCTATTTCAGAAAGCTTCTTATTCAGGGCATCATACCTTTCATTCTGGTGATTGATCTTTTCAACCACTTCATCCATCTGAGAAATGAGTGCTTTCACATACTCAGACTCTTCTGGAATCTGTTCCTTGACGTTATTCAGCTGTTCCAGAACTTCCTCATATAATCGGCGCATGGTAATAGGTTTTTCCCCTTTGTCCATGACCTCCTTAATTGTCTGAACAGGTACACCCTTTTCATAAAATTCGAGAGACACCTGCATCTGATGAACCGAATACTTGGTATTCTTGATAATATCAATCACATCTTTTGGAACATCCTTATGCAGACACTCCGATAAAATCTTCATCTGTTCAATGTCGTATGACTTATTGAGATAAAGGCTGATCTCCTCCTCTGTCAGTCCATATTCATAATCACTTTTTACAAGAGCAATCGTATCTTCACTAAAATGCTTATTTCGGAGAAGCTGCAATTTTTTCTCGATTGCTATCGCACTAAGCGGTTCTCTGTTTTCTTCCATATATGCCTCCTAACTACTAAAAAAACAGCCTAACGTTCTGGCTGCTCTTTCCTGTCTCGTATTGTCTCTTTGTTGTACTGTGCATCTTTTCCATCTGATACGCTGTCTGGAATAAGACTCTTCCATATAGATTTACCAATATTCAACTCTTTGAATACTGCTCTTTCTTTTGCACATGCTTTGGAATACTCCTCTTTATAATGTTTACGCAGTGCTTCCACCTCTTCTAGGCTATATCCCTGTGATAAAAGCTTCTGTTTCAAAGTTTCCCATTGCAGATGTTCATCCGTAAAAAATACATCTCCCTGAAGGAAAGACTTTTCAGCAGGTTCTAACTCTTTCATATCATCTGCTGTATCAAAAAGTTCTCGACTTCTCTCCCTAGCCTTATAAATGCGGCTTTTCTCTGCTGAGACTTCTTTTCTTTTATCTGTCAATGAGCTGATTACACTGACAAGCTCCTCTGCCGAATGAATGTCATGATTGACAAGGAACAAATACTCCTCCTGCAGTTTATGCATCTTACGGATATCTTCCTTATACTTCCATACCTGACTGTATGGCTTCTTTTTCAGCTTTCCTATACGGTATAGCTTTGCATAGTATCTCTTTTGAAGCCCCGACATCTTTGCCCTTCTGTATCTTCTCACCTTACACTTACAAAGGACCGGTTGTACCTCTTTCTGCTGTTCCCTGTAAAATGAAATATCCTCTTTTTCTATTCTTTCTCGGATTGCCTCATCAGAATACATGTCCCCTAATGTCTTACATCTGCGAAATCTCGTCATTCCTTGTGGCTTTACCGCCAGATACTTTCCCTGCTTGACCTCGTATCCTTTGTCAGATAACAGCTCCAGAAACTGCTCATAATTTCCTGCCTGCAGGATGCAGGAATCCAGGTCTCTCTTAATCATATCTGCCCACACAAAACTGCCTTCACGATATTCGCTCCAGTCCTTATAGCTTTCATGCTCTTTTTCCTTACTGCCATCATCGACATCAATGATTGAAAGACCATATTCCTGACACAGCTTATTCGTGATTGGCTGGATATACTTTGCCCAGTCTCCTTTTTCATAGCGATACTTTTTCCCATCCACAAAACTCACACTGTTAAATACAATGTGTGAATGAACATGTGCTGTATTATCATGCACCACATATACTGCCTCATATGATTTTCCAAGATACTCTTCCACGAATCTGCGGGTTATCTCAAATGCCGTATCAGGATTCACTTCATCTTCCTTAAATGAGAGAATGATATGATATCCCTGCCTTTTATCAACTTTTCCAAACTTCCGTTTTGTAGCCTTCATCTGTTCAAAAGCAGAATCGACCTGACAGTTGATTGCACCAACGAGCCTTCCATCCTGTGTTTTCTCCGGATTCATCACATAATCAAGAGATCTCTTCAGATGTTTTCCGTGAAAATGCCCACCACAATCCTTCATATTAAGGATTTTACTGATTGCCAATCTTTACCACCGCCTCATCTACCTTCTGATTCAGTTTTCGCATATAAGCTATCAGCTGTGTCTTATCTTCCTTGGAATACAGCCCGGCATTATTGTTAAATACTATCTGATTGATATTTATTCCAATTCTGTTGACTTCATTAATGAGTTCCTTCAGAATCTTCCTTACTTCCGGATAATCATTTGGTTTCTGACTGATAAGAAGACGGATATACTCAGCCTCATTCATTCCATTATCACATGCCTTTTTTGCAAGCATCTTGGCTTCCTCTGGCATTAGTCTTAGTGTTTTCCTAATACAATGAACTTTATCTGCCATAGACTCACCTTCCTCTCTTACCCGTACTATAACCCTTAATTCCTTCTGCAACTGTCACCGCAGCTTTTTCCAAATCATCCCTGCTACTTAGATGGCTAATGAATGATTCCACCAAAGCAGCCGCCATTTCATCAATCTCCTTTGCATAACAGGTCTTTTCAAACAACCTGTCCAGCCTCTTTTCATCTGCTTTCAAACTGTCATACTTATCCTGAAACTCACTGTAATCTTTAAAATCCTTTGGATCATTCCTGTGTGCATCAGCATCAAGTATCAGTTCATAGTTCCATTCACAAACAGTATCTATAACATCATCTATCGGGTATGGTTCAATTTCACCATTCTCCTCAGCTACATCCTGTCTGTACATCTTCCCATCAGAATTTATGCCAATAGCATAATCATGACCTTCCATATAGTTAAGCAATATTGCAGCATCTTCTATCGAAGGGTTAAGTAAGATATCAAATGTGTCTGCCCAGGCAATCAGTTCTTCTGGTTTTGAAAATAGCGTAACTTCTGCATCCATTGCTTCCTTGCACCTCCTTATCCGTGTTTAGTAAATATTCACCAAAGCTCCAGTCTCCAGTTAGTCCCCGGCGACTGCTAGATACGCATTAGAGACATCTCTGTCCTAATGCCATCTAGTTAGGGAGAAAATCTCCCTAAAACCCTCTGTTTATGAAAGTGGGGGCGCTTTTTGCCCCCACTTTGCTACTTTGGGGGCGCTTTCTGCCCCCATTTTGTTATTTTGGGGGCGCTTTCTGCCCCCACTTTTATTTTTACTTCAGTCCGGATTTTGTCGTGTCCAAATTGTGGGGGCACTTTTTGCCCCCACTTTGACATTTTGGGGGCGCTTTCTGCCCCCACTTTGCTTTTTTGGGGGCGCTTTCTGCCCCCACACATCAAAATCCGGTTTCTCATGCCCTGACTGGTTCATCTGCTCGCTTATTCATCCTGTTCAGATTAAGCTTTGTCGCTACAAGCCACTCGTTGTAATCCTTATATCCGGCAGGTGGCGGACAGTCTTCTACCTCATAGCCAAGCTCATAATACTTTCTCATAAGTTCTGCTGCTGCTTTTCTCCCCGGCTCATCTCCATCAAGGCAGAACCGGATGGAAGTAATCTGCGGATGTTCCCGAAGAAAAGTCTCAAGTGGTGCATCTGCAAGCATCCCAAGTGCCAGCTTATTTGATTCATAATCCGCGAAGATATCCACATAACTCATAAGGTCGATTGCAGCTTCAAATACTACAAGCTCTGTACTGTTAACATTTACCACATTAAATCCATAGTTTTTATCATTTCCTTTGACATCACACTTGAATGGCTTACCCTGCTTATCAAACACTCCCCGCATACTTGCAAATCTTGTCACTCCATTTTTATCATTTCCTTTGAAAACAACATTGTGGTAATGCCTGCTCTCATAAATCAGTCCATCTTTTAAAAACAGATCTATGACAGTCCTGCTGATTCCTCTCTCCTGATTCAGATATGAAATAAGATAGGAATTATCTCCCGCCGGTTCCGGTAGGACAAATGGCTTTCTCTCCTCTGACTGCTTCTGCGATACCTGATGAACAAGTGGCTGCTTTACAGGATTCTCGATCCTTCTATATCCTGCAAAATCTAAAAGCCAGAACACAGCCTCTTTTACACTCATTCCACAAAACACCCGCAAGAAATCTATCTGTGAGCCGCCATTGTTGCCTTTGTCAAACTGCCTTGACCATCTGTACCAATGGCTTCTGTTGTAAATGCGGATGGAATCCATCTCTTTTAAAGTGTGGTATTTGCCAATCCTCTTTACTGTATACCCAAGACTTTCTGCAACTGCACACAGGTCAACACTCTTTGCTATGGCAAGCTCTTCATCCGTAAATCTTCCATCCATGCTTTCACCTTGCCTTTCCCTGCTCTGCTACAAGCGGTGACTTGATATCAAGTGTCCGGTAATCTGTGCTCAGGGTAATCTTAGGATTATCAATCATGCCTTTTTCCCTGAAACTGAAAAATTCACGATTGTCTCCACCGACTATGATATGGTCAATGAGCGGTATTCCCATCAGTTCACACAGCTTGTTCATGCGGTCTGTCATCATCGTGTCTGCCTTGCTTGGGAATACATTTTCGGATGGATGACAATGGATTAACATCATGCTTGCAGCATTGCTTAAGATACTTGATTTAAACAGCTCTCTCGGATGTGCCATTGCCTCATTTAAAGAACCAACACTTGCAAAATGCACATTGATAGGTTTTAAATCTGACCTTAGATTGACCACGCACACTACTTCCCTGTCAAACTGGCACATACAGTCTCCCATGACAGCAGCTATATCCGCTGGATTATTAAAGGTGTGCTCCGAATAAATCGGAGCATCCTTTACAAGTCTTACCGAAACCACATCAAGCTTGAAGTCATTCTTCTTTGGCATCAGACACCGCCTCCTCTCCAAACTCGACACGGATAACAAAGTCACCTTTCTGGCTGTTTATGAGAGCAATGAGTTCTTCCATTGTAAGTTCCTGCTCCATAACTGCCTCCTATCTGGACTTTTCCTTCGCATCATATACAAGGGGAGGTTCTGCAACGATACCATCAAGTCTCTTGTTTGGTGTATCAGTTGCAAGGGTAAGTTTTCTTAAATCCTTATCATAGTGATATACCTGATTGGAAAGTCTCTCGTCCAAAGACACCTCCTGCATATTTACCTCGACTACCATCTGTGCTAGCATCTCAGGGCTTCCCATATCTGAAGATACTGCAATAACCTCATGCACGCTCGAAGGGAGAATATAAAGGTCACTCTCTAAACTCTCTGCCAGCTCATGAAGCTCATTCTCATAAAGCATGGATGCTGCACCATTGATACCATTTTCATTGGAAATCACCCACATCGTCTGCTCCGGTGGAATCTCAGCTATCATCATCTCTGCGATCTCCTGTGGCATCCCATCCCTTGCGAACATTTCTTTCATAATGTCATTCATACTACGAACGACAGGTGGGAAGAGTCTTCTTGTGTTTTCCGCTGCACACTTAAAGAGCTGTTCCTCGCTCATTCCAAGTCTTTTCGCAAATTCATTTGTAATTTTTGAACTCTGCACCGCATCCTTATCTGCACTGATTATTACCTTATACACAATAGAAAGATCCTGGAACTCTCTGTGCGGCACCTGTTCCAAAAATGTCTTATTCTGCTCTGTATTGATGAGCTGGAATACAATCTTCTCGTTAGCATCTCTCATAATGCTGTCCACATCAACAACCGGAGCCTGCTCATATGCCCTTTCCATGAAGTCACATGCAGCCATAAGTGTTTCCTCAAGGTCACCACAATCCTGATACTTCTTATACATGTCATTGATATAAATCGTAGGCGAAATGTTCCTGCCTTCCTCTCTTAAGATGATGCCATCAAGAGTCACATTCACCTTTTCCACTGGCTCTGCCACAAGTTCCACTCCTTTGAACTTCTCAGGCATATAATCCATAAACTTTTCTTTTACTACTTCCTTAAAAATCTCGTAATTCATCATATTACGGTTCCTCCTTAATCTAAAAAAGCGGGGAACATAAGTTACTGGCTTACATTCCCCGCAAGGTTAATTGTTACTGTTTATTCTTTTTCTTTCTTCCACGAAGTCCGACTCCAACACCTGTAATAAGTGCAAGTGCACCGATTCCAAGATAAAGAAGCGGATTTGCATTGTCGCCTGTCTGTGGAAGCTTAGGCTCTGTCGGTACATTGACAAGCTTAAGTGTTGTTACAACAACTTCCGGTGCATTGTCATCATATCGAAGAGTTACATCGTGAGCTGTTTCATCAAGGATATATCCGTCAGCTGCTTTTGTCTCAACTACTGTATAATGGATATCTTCCTTAAATGAACCATCCTCATTGTAAGTACAGATAGGAAGCTCCTTGCTCTCTGCATGACCATTCTTGTCAGTAGTGAGTGTATCAAGCACCTTTCCGTCCTTATCCCTTACTTCAAATACAACACCCTCGATCGGCTTTCCGGTTACTTTGTCAGTTTTCTCAATGACAATCTTACCGACTGCCTGTTCATCTTTCATGGATACCTTCTGGATTTCTGCTGTCTCCTTTACTTCAAAGGTTACATCACTTGCCACCTTATATCCATATGGTGCAGATTCCTCTCTGAGTGTGTACTTTCCGACAGGAAGTCTCTCAATCATATGAGTCTTTCCTGCCTCTGATGTCCAGCTCTCCACAAGCTTTCCATCAGCATCAATAACCGAAAGCTTTGCTCCAGGCAATTCTTTCTTGCCTGTGATATCAGTCTTTGAAATTTCTACCTTGATCGGTGCATTTTCAAATGCTGCCTCAAACTCGATAACCTTTACCTTATCTCCCTGATATGAAGCATCCACATCAAAAATCTTATCAGACTTCACATAGCCCTTTGGTGCCTCAATCTCCTTGACATAATACTGTCCAAGTGGAAGGTCAGAAGTAAATGTTACTTTGCCATCCTTTCCAGTAACACCTCTCTCAATCTGTGTATCTGCTTTGACAATGACTTTTCCATCTTTATTTACGATATCCTCTTTCGCAAATAAGCCGAATACTGCACCTTCAAGAGCATTCTTCGTCTCTGAATCAGTCTTTGTGACAGTAATCTGCACCTTCTGTCTCTCATTGGTTACATCCATTCCCGCAAATACAACCTTTGTATTCTGGTCGATATAAGAAAGGTCTGCATCAATCGGTGTATCATCCAGCACAAATCCATCTAATGTCTTTGTCTCTACAAGATAATACTTGCCAAGTGGAAGGTCATCAATTCTTGCAATGCCCTTATCGTTCGTAACAATGGTTGCTACCTTGTCACCAGCTTTGTGGTATACAGTTCCAAGTCCGTCTGCACTCACAATATCCTCTTTTGCATATACATCAAAGGTTACTCCTGCGAGACTATCCTTGAAGTAATTGAAAATGAAATCATACCAGTGTCCCTTCATAAGAGTGGTATCTGTTACAAACTCACCATCCTTGTTGATTACGATAGAACCTGTCGGAACCTCGTCCTTCATCTCGACATGCTGCACATCGCCTGTATCCTCTACTGTAAACTGAATATCGGTTGCTTTCAGGTATCCGTATGGAGCAAACTCCTCACGAAGTGTGTAAGTCTCGCCAACTACAAGCTTCTTGATTACATGAGCTTCCTTTGCATCAGATGTCCATGTGTCTACCACATTTCCATCCTTATCAAGTACAGTAAGTGTTGCACCACTAAGCTCTGCGCCACTTGTAATATCCGTCTTTGTAAATTCAAAGGTTGTCGGAGTATTTTTATACTCGCTGCTATATACAGCAGTTTTCACATCCTGTCCCTGATACTTGGTATCAAAGGTTACTACCTCTTCGTTTGTCACATATCCGGCAGGCTTTTCAATCTCTTTTGCAACATACTTTGCAAACGGATAATCCTTAACAAAAGTAATCTTTCCGTTTTCATCAGAAGTTGCTTTCTCAAGTAAAGTACCCTTTTCGATGATTACCTTGCCATCCACATTCTTGATGTCCTCATCTGCATAGAGTCCAAATACAGCACCTGCAATCGGTGTATTATCTTCTGAATCAAGCTTAGTCACTGACATATCAAGTTTCTGTCTGTCATTAGAGAAAGTAAGGCTTTCTTTGATAACAGGTGTCTTATCATCCACATAAGTGAATGTGACTGTCTGCTCATTCGGATTTAATACATATCCGTCAGGAGCAGTTACTTCTACAACCTTATACTGTCCAAGAGGAAGGTTCTTTGCTACTGCCTTTCCATCTTTTCCTGTTGTAAGAGTTGCCACAAGGTCGCCCTTGCTGTAATACTTTGTACGGTTGCCATCTGCGTCTTTCTGCTTGTCTGCTGTGAAAATATCTTCCGCTGCATACACCTTGAATACTGCTCCTGCAAGTGAACCCTCTTTATAGACAAACTCCTTATCCTCAGAGTTTGCAAAAAGTCCGCCCTTAAATCCGTCAAGTACCTCTCCCTTCTTTTCAACAGTAAGCTCTCCTACTGCCGGGGCATCAGAATATTCCACTGTGATGATGGCATCATTGGTATCTCCATCAGTCTCAAATGCTGTGTCTGTATCAACCGAAATGTTGATATAGTTATCGTTTACCACATATCCGAATGGTGCTTTTATCTCTTCAATGCGGTAGTTTCCGATTTTAAGTGCTTCTGGTAAGATTAAATCGCCATCCTCATCCGTAAAGAATGAAGTATGCTTAACCTTTGACGGATAAGTCGTGTACTGGGTTACATATTCGTTCTTATCAAGATTGAAAATCTTAAACTCAGCATTTGGTACAAGTACTGTCTGCTTTGTGTCAGAATCCTTCTTGATTACACGAAGCTTTGCTGTAAACTCCCTGTCTAAGAAAACTCTCCATGTCTGAGGCTCTGTTGGATGGTTCTCCTTAATCTTTACCTCAAATGGCTTGATAGTTTTCATGTTGTGAGGAGTCTTTGATTCAACTACCACATAAGTTCCATAAGGAATTGCAATGGAAACTGCATGTCCCTTGTCATCGGATGTGATTGTTGTTGCACCGTTTTCTCCGATTATTACAGGTGTTGCCTTATCAAAGTCATAGCTTCCATCTTCCTTTACAGGTAAAGATGATTTTAAATAAGCTGTAAACTCTGCTCCTGCAAGAAGTCCTGCTTCGGTGTCATCGCCATTGTCCGATACCTTGATGAGCTGGAATGGCTGCTTGATGACCTGCTCTGCTGATGTTGTGCTTCTTGATACCTCTGCTACAAGGTCTCCCTCATAGTCGCATACTACATCGTGCTCCTCTTCGTCTAAAAGATACCCCTCTGATGGAGTGATTTCTTTCACATAATAGTTTCCAAGGTAAAGGTTACTGACCTCTGCTTCCCCATTCTTATCTGTTGTAAGTGTTGCTACAAGATCTCCTGCCTTGAATACGACTCCTGTTGCTCCGTCCGGATGCACGATATCGTTTCTCGCATAAAGACCATAAACTGCACCTTCAAGGCTTGCATCACCCTGTGGAACTGCTTTGCCCGATTCCTTATCTGCCTTGTAAATATGAATCTTTGCTGTGGTTCTGTCATTCTTAAATGTGTGGCTGAATGTTGCCTTTGCCTGTGTTTCAGGCAATACATTGAAGTTGAAACTATACACATCAGACTGGTTTCTGATATAAGCGTATGGTGCCTGTGTCTCTGAGATATAATATCCGTTTGAAATAGGCAGATCCACGCTGTAGCTTGCACTTCCGTCCTCACCTGTAGTTACTGTCTCAAGGGCTGTACCCTTTGTTACAATGACCTGTCCTGCATAGTTCTTGATGTCGTTTCCTGCGTAAAGTGTGTACTTACCGCCATCAAGAGGATTTTCTGTATCAGAATCTTTCTTTACTACAGATACATCCGCTTTCTGTCTGGTGTTCTCAACAGTAGTTGACTCATACTGTACTGTAACAGTCTGGTCCTTATACTCAATCTTTACAGTCTGTGGTGTTGTATTGATGGTATATCCGTCAATGCTCTTAATCTCTGTTACCACATAGGTTCCAAGATGAAGGTCAGATAATACCACCTGTCCATCAGTTCCTGTTGTAAGGCTTTCTGCAACTACATCTCCTGCATTGTAGACCTTAGTTCTATCTGCCTTATAGATATCCGCCCCCGCTGTCACCTTAAAGGTTGCTCCCGGAAGCTTCTTTTTCTCATAAATAAAGTTGCTTCCATTCCATGCGCTGAGCACTTCACCTTCCTTGTAGATTGTGATTGCTCCAAGCTGCTCCTTATCTGTAGCAGAAATTCCCGTTGTCTGTCCTGCTCTTACAGTGAGAGTATGAACCTTATCCGAAAGAACATAGCCCTTTGGTGCTGTAATCTCCTTAACATAATAAGTGTCTGCAACAAGAGCTGCCGACTTCGCATATCCATTTCCATCTGTTGTCATGGTCTGTACTCTGTTTGTGCATCCGCTGTCAGAATAGATTCCATAAACTGCACCGGAAAGCTTCACTCCGCTTGACTCATCTGTCTTTGTAAGCTCACCATATCCGATGTTCTCTGTCTTGACCTTGATATAGGCTTTGACAGGATCTGCTGTCGGTCTTTCAGAAATAAACTCCTGATATCCGCTCTTTCCTGTAAGCCAGAATACACAGCTTGATGTTGTCTCAACCTTGCCAGCATTGGATGTGAATGTTCCTGTTGTAGCTGTGGTATTCACACTCGTTGAAGAGATTGTAATACTGTTGCCATTCTTATCAACAGAATATCCGCTGATGCCAAAATCAAAGTCTGATAAGACACCATTGCTGTCAGATAATGTTGCTTCAAATCTCTGACTTCCCTCATTCCACTTCAGCTCATAAGTTGGTGCCTCACTGGTTCTGCGTGATGCAAAACTTGGAAGTGTTGCATTGTAGGAGCTGCTGATATTGTCCCTGAGTCTCTCATAATAGCTGTATGAAGAATCAGGACTTGGTGCTGTGTTACAGAGCTTTCTTGCTGCTGAATCACCGCTTCCAGTTCCAAAGATATCTGCTACAATAACCCATACCATTGCCTGAGTTGCGATATACTCATCGCACTGGCTGTTGCTTGGTGCCGCCTTTTGTGTACTGTTAAACCCATAATAAAGGCAGTAACTTAAAAGCTTTCTCTGCTGTGCTGACATTGATGTGCTCGCATCATCGTAGCTGTTCATAAGCTGACCGCCATCTGCTCTTAATCCGAAATTCATACAATATGCCGAATTTCCGTCAAGAATTGAATACAGAATCTTGCCATGATTAAATCCGGGCTTTAGCTCACTTACTTCTCCGGAATTTTTGACTGACGCATTCCAGAACGCAATATTTGCCTGCGGACTGGCTGCAAATGCTGTTGTTCCATTCGTAAAAAGTGTTCCAACCAGTGTGAGCATAGCCATAAATCCTGCCATAAAACGCTTTAGTTTCTGTTTCATGTGCTCTTTCCTCCTTAAATCTCAATTAGTTCAGAGCCTATTCGCAAAATTGCCTACTGCAATTTTTGCTCATGTGGCGTATCCGCCAAATAAAATTTCAAAATCAGTCTTAGAAATGCAAGCATTTCACAACCGATTTATGAAATTTTGCTTGGCTCTGAACGGGTACAAAAAAAGAAAGACATAAGTTTATGGCTTACATCTTTCTTCCTTCTGCTTCTATTCGTTTTTATTTATCTGTGACATCGAAACTCATAATAGTCTGTGCCGCCTGTCGTGTAAACTCCATCATAACTGATGTAGAATACCGGATCTGTTTCCAAAAGTAACATACTTGCAATATATTCTGCGATTGCATCCTCAGATGATAACCGCTGTCCATCAATGGTACTTGCTTTGTTGAGGTCTGTCTCTACAAACACACTATAATAAGAGCCTTCCATACCATCGTAAGGATAATACTCATTGTACTCTTCCTGCGTGATACTGCCGTCATTCAAATGATTCTGTAAATTCTGCTGTGTGGTAATCATCCCTCCTGCCTGACACTTTGCTGTTGCAAGTGACACAACATTCTGTGGACTGTACGCCACGGATGCAGGCTGTGGATTGCTCACATTGTCTTTCGGACTGTCTGTAGTCTGACCACCATAACCTGCATTACTCTGATTTCCACCAGCTTCCTTATTACCACTTGCAGGAGCTTTCTGTTCCGGCTCGTCATTCTGATCTGACTTTTCTTTCTGCTTTGAAGCAGTTTCATTATCAGCAGACCGGTTATCTTCCTTATCAGTCTTCTCTCCTGAATCTTTAACCTCGGCAATATCTTTCTCTGTCTCTTCACTTCCAGCTTCGGTTGTGACCTCTGTGACAGCTTCCGTTGCCATTTCTGCTTCTTCAGTTGGCTTTACGCTTTCCGTCTGTTTCTCTGTCTGATTATCAGCCTTTTCCTTACCACCATTACAGGCAGCCATTGAAAAGACCAGTACTGCGGATAATAAGATAATACTTATCTTCTTCATAGTAATCACCCATCCCTTCTCCTCAAGAGGGACGGGCTTTGTGTTCCGTGCCATCCACCCTTGCGGTGAACTATTTATCTGTAATGCACGGGACACATAGGACTGTCCCGTATTCTGTGCATCTTAAACTCCTTTCATTATACCAGCTCTCTTATTTTAAAGAAATACTGCATAAGTCGTCTGTTTTTCTTATAATTCAAGAATAAACCCTTTGCCTGCATATATGCTCACCTCCTCTCAGAATGTGCCCATTCTTACGAATGAAAGAAATACCCTTGCCACCATAGCGAATAGAAGAAGAATTATTCTGGCAAGTCCTAAGACCAGCTTCAAAGCTCCAAGAATTAACCTTAATATCCACTTGAGTATCTCTAAAATTACTGTTCCTACGGCTCCCATAACTCTTCTCATAATAATCAGTCTCCTTTCGACATCCATCCCATTGCAAGTCCTGCAACATCTGCATCGTCCATAACATCTTCTGTAGGTTCTTGTGCTTCACTATTGGCTGCCTGCATTATTACCGGCTGACCAACATTCATCCCGGATATCACTCCGCCTAACAGCTTTATTACCTCTTTCCTAGCCTCATTGGTTGCTGCTTCAATGACCTCTTCCTTAATGTCATCAATATCTTCTGACCGGATATATTCAGCCCTCTCTTTTTCCTTCTTCTTGATAACAAATGTTTCTTTTCCATAATTATCAATGTAGAACTGAATCGCATCTATGATGAACTGATTCTTAGATTTGAAAATCTTCGGATCAAGGTTCTGAATCACATCATTGATTTTCACATGCTGAGGATTGCTCATGTTGAGGCGGACAGAAGTTTTTACTTCATATTCAAGTCTTCTTCCCATCATCTGCCTCCTTATGATAATCGCTTAGTGCTTTTAAGTCCCATTGTGGCAAGCTGCTCATATCCCCTTGCATTTGCCTTTACATCAAGGTTATAGGAAATGTTCTTGGCATCGTGACTACCAAAATTCTTCATCACAACTGCCCCGCCACCGACAAATACAATCGGTGTAGTCTTTAAGTTATACCCAAACTCACGGATTGAGTTATATACCTTATCAACAAAATCCTCTATCTCTGCCTTGATAATGGCAAAGTATTCATCATCAATATCTGACCTGCCATATCGCATGATGTTCTGTATCTCTGACTCGTCTACCTCTCCGTTAAGCTGTCTTACACACTGCTCATTGATAGAACGCATACAAGTAATAAGACCTTTTGGAATCGTCACACACTTTGATTCATCCGGTGACTTGTTGATTACCGGCATAATGTCGATTGTCCAGCTACCGATATCTACTATCAGCGTTTTCTTTGCCATTGTAGGAATCTTATCCACTACTGCTGCATAACACTGAGGGAATACTGCCACATCATCAATTTCAATATGATATGACTCATTCTCATATTTGAAGCTTACACGCTTATTCTTTGTCAGGTACTTGATAAAATCATTCTTCTCTGCTCCAAACCTTGTAAGTGGAAGTCCTACTGCAAGGAATACCTTTGCCTCTGCAAGACCTCTTCTTTTAAGTTCCTTAGCAACTGCTGCAAGAGTGAGAAGATAAAAGCTGTCATCTTCGACCTTTGTATCCTTTACTTCCTGCCTCACAGTTCCAACCTTATAGAACTTTCCTTCATACTCAAGTACATCACCGAAAAGTGCCGGAGTTGTTGTAATCTCCTTAACACCTGTGACAAATACCTGAGAGATTGTTTTCATCATTGACCATCCATGATCAATGCCGATTACTTCTAACTTATTATTCATGTGTTTTGCACATCCTTTCTTCTTAAATAGCCACTTGAACATCTAAACCACCTACTTTCCTATCAGCTTTCGCATACAAGGAAAACAATAACCATTCCCTTGATAATATGGACATCCGACACATTCCGTCGGAAGTTTCTGTTCTTTTTTCTTAGATGGTTTACAACATGTTCCATTGGCACATCTGTTGTTATGTCCCCAGAAGAATCTACAATGCATACAATCTTTTAATTCTCTTTCAAGCTTTTCTTCTGGAGATACAAACCTGCGTTTCTTATGCTTATCTCTTTTTTCACCTGTTCCCACCAGAGCTCTCCTCCCTTCCAAGGAGTGATTGCTCTCTTATCTGTTCCATTGTCCTGTCCGACTCTCCTGCCGTCCTAGCTAACGAATACAATACGATAAGAACAATAATTATTAATGCTATGCTAAATCCCATCACCACTTTATCCTCCTTCAAATTAGTTGCCATATAGACAGAATTTGAATTTGGAAGTGATATAGTCTACATGGCTATGCTTAACGCTAAGCATGTAGGTACACGCCAGTCTTCTAGACTCCTATATCGCCCCGTGTACAAAGAGGTGTTCTCACCTCCGGGAGTTACAGACGAGCCACAAAATGTGTTTCACGACGCCCTTCTGAATTATCAGAAGCACTATCTCCTCTTTTAGCCTTTTGAGGATAAGGACGAACTTCTCGCCCTCTGTGGTTAATTATCCTTACGCAACATGCCGATTCCTTTTACCAGATTTCCATCCAGCTTCTCGCCCTTCATCTTTCGATCCATCAGACTACTAATATGATAGCTGTGACTTTCATCCTCCATGTACATGCCCCGTAATTTTACTACCTACAGAAATTCTGTAGTGCAAACTACTTTGCAAATCTGTAACTGATTATTCAATTGTTATGTCCAATCTCTCTTGGACAATTGATATTCTACAATGCACTTTAATTTTACGGAAGTGACACCACTGGTGTATTTTTACGAATTTTCACCAGTTTTTGGTGTATTTGTCATTTCCTTTAATTTGTCCCATGTATGCTTAGGCAGTTCTCTTGCCGGCTCTCTGAATCGTTCAAGATATTTTTCAAATAATTCCGTATTGATTAATGCTGAATTACCGACTTTATAGACTGCTCCTGCCTCTCTCGCAATTACTATGATTCTCGATTTACTTATCCCATAAATAATCGCTCCTTCCTCTGCATTGACAAATTTTTTCATAAAATCCTTTGTATCTGAATAGCACTTATATGAGTAACTCATTCATCAGTCTCCTTTCACATTTGGCAATGGATGTTTCATTTCTGTTGGCGGTTCTCTGAATTGCTCCATATATTCATCAAACACCTCCAGATTAATCAGAATAGTATTTCCTTTTGCTTCGCCTATCTTATATACAGCTCCAGCTGCTCTAGCCATTTCGATAAATCTATGATGTCCTATGCTGTAAGTCATTGAACCCTCTCCGATTCTCACAAACTTCTTTTCCACAATTTTATTTGAACTAGGAACTCTTGCAGAATGTTTCATAAATTTCATCAACCTTTCCTTATGTACTAATATAATCTTTGCAAGCTGATATCTTGCTCCAGCAGCCAACGCTATATCCATTGCCTCATCTTGTGTTACATCTAATAAAGCCATTACCTCATCAATACGAATAAATCTTGGTTTTACAGTTTCTTTTCTATAGGCACAAACTGAACCACTCAATGTATTTACCATAACATCACCTACTTATAAAACTCAGAATCTGTAATATGAAAAGTTTCAAGATACTTATCCAATATTTCTGTATTAACAAGTACAAGCTGACCAATTTTATAACAAGCCTTGGCATCCTTAGCCACTTCTTGAAATTTTGTCATTCCCATACTGTACATCTTTGCACCATCTGAATATCTTACAAACTTTTTTGCATCCTCATATCTATCTTTCTTCTTTGATTCATTCATTGCTGTGCTCCTTTCACTTTGACTTCATAACAAATGACGTATTTTCTCCATAACGCAAAAAAGAGGACATCTTCTAAATTTCTTTAGAAAATGTCCTCTTAGTAGTTCATATTTGATTGAATCTTTTTCTTTTCAGATTGTGTACTCTTTCATACTGATGTAAATGACTATGCCAAAATACGTCTTTTAATGCGTCCTTTGACGTACTCAAATGCCTCAACCCCGCATAAACACTAGGTTTATTTATCCAAGCTCTTCATTGTCGGGACTTTCTCCGACGCAATTCCGAAGCCACTCATATTCCTGAGCAACTCCCTACTTTGCTTTTTTCAATCAGATAAAAAGCCGTGTTTACCTTTAAAATTGATTACTTTCCGCATAAGCAGTTGTATTATTTGATGTATTTGATGTAAATCCCGATTGAGAGAATGGGTTCTTCAATCGGATTGCTTACTAAATTATAATCTTTATTATTGAATAAGTCAATCAGACCAAAAAAAGCAGCGTACCAATTTTCATTTTAAAGTACGCCACTTTTTCCTACGCTATTGAATTATTAAAGTATTTATCCAGTCCATCAAACTCGGTTCTTTTTAGTTCCTTTGTTACATCAGTATAGATATTTAAGGTTGTTGTTATATCCTTATGTCCGAGTGTATCCTGAATAACTTTTATATTTACACCTGCTTCACACATTCTTGTTGTAAATGTATGTCTGAGCGAATGACAACTAAAATGTGGTAAAAGCACTTCTGGGTTTTCTGTTTTCAAAAACTGCTCATCGTTGCAATCACGGATTATGCGTCGGATTGCCTTATTCAAAGTCGATTGATGTTGTGGCTGTCCGAAGCGATTGAGAAATATAAAATCTGTATATCCATCTATGGTCGCTTCGCAGTGAACCCCTAGCAGTTCTTGTCTTTCTTTTTCCATAACAAATGCTTCTTTAACAAAATCGAGCATCGGAACTTGTCTATTTCCTGCTTCTGTCTTTGGAGTATTCACATTGAAATAGCAGCCCTTTTTTCCTTCAGAAGTTCTGTGGTCATAATAAACCAACGTGTGATTAACATCTATAATCCCATCTTCCAAATCAATATCACACCATCTGAGTCCAGTAACTTCTCCAACTCTTAACCCCGTTCCAAGCATTACTGCAAACACCGGATACCAATACACTGCTGTATTAGAGTTCTTCAAATAATCCATAAACAATTCCTGCTCAGGTCGAGTAAGTCCCCTGCGTTTCTCTGTCTTGAAGCAATGAGCTTTTTTCAATTCCCTTAAAACATTATTTGTCGGATTGTTTCTGATATAGTTATCATCAACCGCCATATCAAATATCTGATGAAGAATGTTGTGGACACCATCAACCGTTGCTGGCTTCAATCCTCGCTCATCAACCAGATAATTATAAAATCTCTTAATATCTGATTTCAAAAATGTTGAAACTCTCTTAGAACCGATTTGCCGACGTACAAAGGTTTCATAAATATATTTGTAATTCTCAAAAGTGTTGTTTTTCAATCCTCTCTTCAGGTCTTTCCACAACTCATATAAATCATCGAGTGTAACATATCGTGCTTCCGCTTTTATGCCATCACTTTTGTCTTTCTCAATCGCTTCCTCTTTAATCCTGAGTGCTTCAAGCGTTTTTGAATAGACATATCTTCTTTTATGGTTTTCATCAGTCCAACTGTACTGATAACTTCCATCACTTCTTTGAAGTTCTCCCGTGCGAAGAACTGTCCTTGTTTTATCTTTTCGTTTTGGTCTTGCCACGGCTGTTCCTCCTATATTTCATTCCTGCTATTTAAAAATTCCACAAATTTGTCGATGATGACATACACCTGATAACCGTCTGTCGTCATAAAATTGCAGTCTTTCCTTTTCATCAACTCTCGTATTTTTCCCCTTCCGATACCTGTATAAGCGGCTGTTTCATTTACCGACAAACATTTCTTTTTCCAAAATGGCTGCTCTTTTTTCTTTTCTATAAGGCTTTCCCGATAAGCAATCATTTCTTCATCTGCAAAATCCACATTCATCGTTCCACCTCCTAAATCTCATACATTTTTTCAATGTACTCATCAAACAATTCTCTTTTTATCATTCGGCGTTTTCCCACCCATAACACAAATGGACAGTCAGCAAACCTTGTCATTTCACGAAGTTTTTCTCTGCCAATGCCGGTATAGGCAGTAGCTTCATCAATGGTCAGATACGGCTTATGCCATATCGGTACTTCTAATCTTTCTTTTTTTACTGGATTACTCACAATAATACCTCCTCATATCGAATACTGCTTTTTTATAAATTCAACAAATTCTTCTCTCTTGATAAGTCGCTTTGAGCCATTCCATAAAACGAACGGACATCTTTCATTATCGGTAAGCTGTCTGATTTTTCTGCTTCCAACACCTGTATAAGCTGCGGCTTCATCAATTGTAAGCATTACTTTCTCCCAAAGTGGGACATTATAGATTGTTTCATCTTTTTCGTTGTTCATATGCTGTAACCTCCTTTGCGTGGTTACAGCATACTTAAAAATCTACGCTGAGCCAACGATGCGAATTTGCTCATCGCAGATTTGACTTTTTCATTAAATAGAATACTGATTTGCAATATATTCCTCAAAAATTTTTCGCTTTATCATTCGGCGGCTTCCTATCCAAAGTACAAACGGGCAATCTTGCTTTTCCGTCATTTCATAAAGTTTTCCTGTTCCAATATTGGAATATATAGATGCTTCTTCAATCGACAAATTAGGCTTATGCCAAAGAGGTACATTATAACTCAGCTTCTTTACACTGCTATTAGACATTCTTGCACCTCTTTTCTTTCTTAGATGAATATCTGTCGGTAACAACATAATCCCAACCATCCCCATCGCACTTATCACATCTGTCTTTTCGCTTTGCAAATGGGTCAAGTCGCCTTACAATATAGTCCGGATTGTGGATGTAATCATTCAGGCACTTCGGGCATAGACAACGAATATTTTCTTTCCCCTCCGGCTTGTAAACCCAAAGTCCAAAAGTCTTTTTCAAAGTTGCGTTTATCTGCCTGAAAAGTTTATCGTCATCTACCGTACCTATGTATTCACGCAAATCCTCTCTATTGACTGTCCGAATTTGCTCCAGAAGAACCATTGACGGTTTCTTCAGTCCAAACTCCTCGCCAAGAATAATGTGCGATGGCAAATATCTTTTCTTGATTACACTTGTAACCGCTGCAACAATAATCGTTGGAGCATTCTGGTTATAATCGTCTGCCTGAACGACAAGCACCGGACGCTCTCCGCTTTGTACTGAACCACTGTTATCTCCAAAGTCATAGTAGAATAAATCCCCACGACAAATCATTTTTTCTTTCATATACATAACCTCACAAGAATCAAATTTTTAAAGTGTCATTCGTATCCGGAATGAAATAACCCCTTCACTCATTTGGACAAAGGGGTATGAAATGCACACCCAAAATCAGAGATTTTCATAAAATTTGATAAAGTTTTTCTTTGCCGCTGCAATAGACTTATCCACGGAGCTGTAATATACGCCCTCCTGCTTTGCAATCGCTCTGGAACTCAGACCGCAGCATACATTCTTCATAAGGCGTTCCCTTTGAAGTGGCTGCAACATTGAAAGTGCTATCCTTGCTTTCCTGATTTCACACTGACGCAATTCTTCTCTTTCCAGTTCAAGCCTTTCTTCCTCTGCTCTTTCAAACGGGTCGTCAAACATAATGGCAAGTTCTTTATGGAACTGTGAGGACATTTCATCGTCATATCCATAGCAGTCAAGTGTGCGACTGCTTCTCTTTGCATACTTGTCCTCATTTCGGTTTGCATCGTCAATTACCTCTCCCTGTGCAATGGAAAGATGAACAAACGGAGAATATCTTTCTATAACAAGGGGATACTTCTCCCAAAGCTCTTTTACAGACAATTCCGTAATAATCGCCCATCTTTCAGCTCCGGTATAACCGTTATATTCGTATTTAAGATTTATCAGTTTACAATCCTTTACAAATAATTCTTCTTGTTCTGTTAATGTAAGTTTGTTTTTCATTTCCGTAATCTCCTTTGAATTTTGAAAAATTGATAAGTTTCAAAATTCGGAGATTACGGGTACTCAGCTATCTGGCACTGCCATACGTTATAAAACATAAAAGTCCTTTCCCAAGTAAGGGAAAAGACCTAATACTGCACGAAGCATAATCGAATAAAACAGCAACAAAAAAGCACCGTCGAATCTGGACAGCAAAGAATACTTCTATTCTTCACTTATCCGGCTTCGTACGGTGCTTGGTAGTTTAGCAAATAAATTGCTTATCTCCGCTTACTCGATTAGAAATCGTTTCGATATTTACTTGTAATCTTCATCGCCTGCAATTCCTGCCATATCCGTTCCTACGGATTCTGCGGAAATAAGCAAGATTTAAAATGTGGACATTCTTGCATTTCTGACACTTCACACTCAAATGTCCGGTTGCGTCTGAAAAAACTCTTTGTATCCTGAACCCGCAAGTCGGGCAGAGAATATCACGCTCTTTCAGACTTTCTGCTTCTACTCTTGACAGAAGCAATCTCTTTTGTATTTCAGGTGCTACCTGAGTCTGTAACCTCATTGTGAAACACCTCCCAGATTTAACTCATTGGAAATGTACTCAAGGATATTGTGATACTCAAATAGCCCCATATCTCTCAATCTGATAACCAAGGCTGTATAAGATACTCCGATATAAGCTGCCATTCTGCGGATAACTGCTTTATCCTTTGAAGTAATGGTATTATCGCCATAAACTCTTATCGGATTTGACTGATTATATTTCGCCAAGGCATTTTCAATAATTCTTCTCGGCATAAGAAGCGAAGCTCCCATTGTATCTGCCTGCCACTCAACAGACGCAAACATCTGAGCCAGTTCCTCTTTGGAATAACTACGCTCACTGTCATACTCTGCATGAAAGCGTCCTTCACTCGGCATTGCATACATCTTACTCAAGATATGATGTGACGCTTCGTGTGCCATTGTAAATCTGCGACGTCCCTGCTCCTTTTCAGCAAGAAGAAATTTATCAAGTACGATGGTATCTTTCGGGAAAACAAAGGGAATAATTTTTCCGTCCTGATGTATCAGCAGTGGTGTTGCTCCATCTGCCAGAAAACCAATCCTGCCTGCATCATCTTCTGCGAAAGAAGCGTATTCAATTCGTAACATAAGAAATTCTGTAATGAAATGTTCTATGTCGATGGATTGAATCACTCGATTGCTAAACTTATTAGCATAAGCTGTTATCAAGCCTTCGCTGATTTCTTCCAACTCGGCTCTTGACATATAAATACTCAAGTTGTGTCCACCTCCGACTCCACCTTGTCCGGCGGTGCAACTCCTCCGGCAAAGTTCTGTTGTATTTCCGCACTATCCAAATTGATTAGATAGCGAATTCCTTCAAGTGTTCTCATTCGTCTGTCCTCTGTTATAGTTCTTTGATGATGTGACAAGCCACACCCTGAATGCAGCACTCATCTACAATGATGTCTTTCATCTTCTTATTTTCCGGATGGAGAATGATTTTCTTATTCTCATCATCTCGGAAGTAGCGTTTCAATGTATTCTGATTATCCACAAGGGCAACTACTATATCGCCCTCGTTGGCTTCTACCTGCTTTTTGACAACCACAAGGTCGCCGTCATCTATCCCTGCATCAATCATAGACTGACCGCTTGCTCTTAATATGAAGAAATCTCCTTTGCCGAAAATAGCAGTAGGAAGTGATACATATTCTTCAATATTTTCTTCCTCATACTGAGGACTACCACAAGGAATAGAACCTACAATCGGTGTCTGTGTCTGTTCGCCACTGTACTTACGGGTCACATTGGTACTAATCTCCTGCCCGTCGTACTCAATCATATTCTTCTCAGCCATCTCTACCAAGTATTTATATGCTGTACCTCTGGCAATGCCAACAGCTTCCGCAATCTTTGTAGTCGATGGGGATTGTCTGTTTTGCAGGTAATAATCCTCGATATACTTTTTTATCTCACTCATAAGTTCAGGACTCTTGCTTCTCATACCTGCACCTCGCTTTCTTTTCTATCGGAAGCAGTTTGCTTTCGATAGTTTTATTATACCTGATACGAAAATTTTTTCAAGTAGGTTTTTCGCAAAAGAAAAGAGGTGTCGCAAATTGCTAACACCTCAAAATTTCTTTGCTTGCACTGAAATCATTAACTCCAATGGCTTACTATTTTTCTCTATTCTCATCTTTTCTTATACAATACAAGTTCCGGATTCTTACCGTCTTCTTCATAAGTGCAAATAAGAATAAAATCCATATCTGCAACAACGCCGAAACATCTATCGCCGCCGTATTCACATTCAAGCTGATTGCCCAGATATGTCTTTGCCTCATTCAAAAACTTAGCCGCTTGCCCATTCGGAAGCCGGTACTCAAGATTCACATACTTTCCCACAAGGGCATTCAGTTTTTCCACCTTTGGCATTCCGTCAACATTCAATTCGTTAATTTCATTGATTAACTTTTTCTTGAATTCTTCAAACTGACCGTTATCACTAAGCTCATCATATTTCTTCCAGTAATCCAAAGTAGGAAGCAGCTCTTTCATATAAGAACGGGCTTGTTCCTCCGTGAAATTCTCGCTTACCATATTCTTAACACAAACTTCAATCAAATCATCCATATCATTGTAAGTATATGTTCCGTCGGCATAACACCACTTACAATAGTCCTCATTGAAAGAACCATCGTGATTGTGTCCGATAATATCATCATCTTCAAGCGGCATTCCGCAGCATTGACAAATAAGCTTTCTCGGTGAGCCTAAAAGTGTATTTATGGAAACATCGAATACTTTTGACAGCAATTTCAATGTTTCCGTATTCGGAACTGTTTCTCCGTTTTCCCAACGTGAAACTGCCTGACGACTTACAAAAACTTTTTCTGCAAGCTCATCCTGCGACATTCCCTTTTGAGTACGAAGTTCAAGTATGACCTGTTTTGTATCCATTATGCAGTACCTCCCTTACACCTTTATTATAGTCTCACGCATTATCTCAAACAAGCAACTCGCAGTTGCTGTCCTTATTACTCGCCTTTTTCGTTCACGGCTAACCAAATTTCACAATGATAGTTTGGGGCGGTTGTATTCACAAACGGATAAACTTCAAACTCCACGCCCTAAGCATATTCATACTTCGAGCTTTGTGGGAAGATTCTGCCGTTTCTTGACATCGTATGCTTTGGAGTGTTACATTTCCTGTTCTTTGTTTCCTTTTTCCTGCATACCCTCATCGGCTTGTGCAATCATCTGTTTGTACTGTTCTTTCACACTTTCCGGTGCAAGTATCTGTACTTTTCCATTAAAGCCAAACACCCAACCGAAAAAGGTAGGGCTGGCTGATACTTCGGTCTGTACCCTGAAAGACGTCATATCATACGCAAGGGTTGTCACATCTTCTCCGAAACGGTCAACCATTGTTTTCATCAGACTGTTATCACACCGTAAATCTACAAGGACTTTCTCGCCTGAGAACATAAAGAAAACTTCCTTTGTGTAATTTTCAATATCAAAATCATCAGGCATAGGAATAATGTCCTTATCCAATATCTCAGGTTTTGAAGCAATACGGTCTACTCTGAAATTGATAACCTTACTTTTCTTCTCAGAATATCCGAGAACATAATAATAGTCCCCACACCAGAGAAGTTTATACGGACTGAGCTTATACACTTCGCCCTTGTTCTTCAGAACCTTTTTCTTTAATCCAGTATAATCATAATACTGAAAAGAAATCTGCTTGCCTGCATTGATGGCGTCGTTTATAGCGTCAATAATGTAATATATCTGCTCATTATCCGGCTTAATGCGATTGACCACATAGTTATTACGCTTCAGCTTTGCCACCTGCCCCGGACTGGTCATCGTATGTATCTTCTCAATCAGAGTTTCGCTTTTCTTCTTTGTAATGAACTTCGATGACTCCACTGCATCTATCAGCAGTTTCAGTTCCGGCAATTCAAACTTACGGCTGGCTACAAAATATTTGCTCTGAGTAGAATGGATAATAACAATATCCATTCCAAACTCCTGAAGTGCAGCAATATCTTTTGTGACCGTCGTTCTATGTGCAGATATTCCGTATTCATCATTCAATATATTGATTAGCTGCGTCGTCGAAAGCGGATGTTCCTCGTCCGTTCGTTCCTCTAATATTTTCTTTAAGTATAATATTCTCGGCTTTGTTTCCATTGTTTGCCCTTTCCAAGCTATTACTCATATAGTCCTTTGAACATTTCTCCCTGTATCACGCTGATTTGTTCAGTCGGAATTACTGTTTCATCCTGCATAATCAGTTTGCGTTCAAATTCATCAATCTTTTTCACTATGCCGGAATGCGTGAGATATGCTCCTCCGGATTTTTTATCATCAGGCACGAAATAAGTTATTGATATTTCCTGTTCTGTGCCGATATTATCTCTAATCATATTTAATTGGTCATTTAATTTCATAATGACTTCATCGCTTAACTCTAACCGTTCATCTGTTAGCCTTGCAGTCTCTTTAATGGCTGCATCGTGTCCTGTAAGTGCCGCAAAAGGTGCAAACTGTGCTGCTCTGTCGTGAAGTGACATACGAGGATGGTTCTTCGATGTCGGATTCGGCAGATTGATTATATCGTCATAGGAATGTTCATCCATCTGTTACAGCACCTCCTTTGCTCGACAAACTTGAATTGAACAAAATCGCTGCGCGATGGCCTGCCAAGGCTGTGGCGCAGTTTTTTACTCCTAAATAAAAAAGCAGTGGAAACCAAGTCCTACAAGTAGTATTGTTAAGTCACCACAACCAACAATCAAACAGGATCGACATTACCACTGCCTATGAAAAGATTAACACCTAACCGTTCTTTTAGCAAGCGGTTTTATTATTCCAATGCACCTCCATGTAAGCAGTGATACCTGAAATTACTGACTTTACATGGAGGATTTATAATGTACGAAAAATATTTATTACAGCTTGAGGAAGCCGGAAAAATCCGTAACCTCAAAGAGCGTTCTATTGACTGCTACAAAAACTATGTTTCCTATTTCCTGAATTACATGGAAAAAGTTCCGGAAGAGCTTACATGTCAGGATGTCAGAGACTTTCTTCTTGCCAAGAAAGACGATGGTCTGAAAGCAACCACCCTCAACCTTTATAATTCAGCCATCCGCTTTTTCTATCGGAATGTACTTCACATTCTGTGGGATGATATCACTGTTCCACGCATGATGATAGATCACAAACTCCCTGTCGTACTTTCTGTTGATGAAATCGATAAACTTCTTGATGCTACGGATGATTTGAAATATAAAGCCATGTTTGCCACCATGTATTCTTCCGGAATGCGTGTCTCTGAAGTGGTTCATCTTCATTACGGGGATATTTCACGCACCCACATGCAGATTCATGTCCGGGATACCAAAAACCGTATGGACCGTTATACCATTCTTTCCGAGCGGAATCTGGCACTTCTTACAGAATACTGGTTTGCATGTGGAAAACCCCGTGATATTCTTTTCCCGAATAAATTTACAGGGGAATACCTTACCGTTTCTTCCGTGGAACAGGTTATCCGCCGTTCAGCAGCGACTGCCGGGTTATCTGGTGTTACGCCTCACTGCCTCCGTCACAGCTTTGCCACCCACCTGATGGAACAGGGTGTGGAACGACAGAATATTCAGGCTCTGCTGGGACACCGTGACCCAAAATCCACGGAAGTTTATCTTCATGTCAGCAACAAATCTCTGATGGGAATTCAAAGTCCGTTTGACAGGAAAGCAGGTGCTGATTATGAATAAGCCCACGGTTCAGGATATTTTCCAGTGTTTTTATCCGGCATATCTTGAAAAGTATTCTCCCTCTCCTGAACAGGCAAAAGTTGCACGGAACATCTTGAACTGTAAAACAGGAGCCTACGGTGCGAATGTCAGTGTATGTGAAGACTGTGGTGCTGTCCAGGTTCATTATAATTCCTGCCGCAACCGCTGTTGTCCCATGTGTCAGGCTGTTCCAAAGGAAATCTGGATGGATGCTCGCAGAGAGGATGTACTTGATGCGCCTTACTTTCACTTGGTATTTACGGTGCCGGACATTCTGAATCCAATCATTTACAGTAATCAGAAGCTATTATATGACACCTTGTATCATGCCGCTTCTGCGACAATCAGTGAACTGACTGCTGACCCAAAACATCTTGGTGCGAATGTTGGATATATCTGTATCTTACATACATGGGGTTCTGAGATGAACTTTCATCCTCATATCCATACAATACTGCTCGGCGGTGGGCTGACATCCAAAAATGAATGGAAAGACAATGGTACTGAGTTCTTTCTTCCCATATGGGCTATCTCCAGAGTCTTCCGTGGAAAATATATGGATGAGTTGAAAAATCTCTGGAATACGAATCAGCTTGAGTTTCATGGAACTGCTGAAAAATACCGTAACCATTATACATTTAAAGAACTGCTTGATTCCTGTTATGATGCGGAATGGATTCCTTATTGTAAGAAAACTTTTAACGGTGCGCAGTCTGTGATTGATTACCTTGGAAAGTATACCCATAGGATTGCCATCAGCAATCACCGCATTATCCGCATGGATGATGAAACCGTCACCTTCTTTGTAAAAGATTACCGAAACAAAGGAGAATGGAAAGAGCTGACCATTTCCGGTATTGAATTCATACGGCGTTTTTTGATGCATGTGCCGCCAAAACGTTTTGTCAGAATTCGTCATTACGGACTTCTTTGTTCCCGAAGTAAACGCAAAAAGCTTACTTTATGCCGGAACCTCCTAGGCTGCAAAAAGTATCTCTCAAAACTTGGGGATAAGGAAATGCCTGAAATATTAAAACAGCTCTATGGGATAAATGTCTGTGTGTGTAAATCCTGTGGCGGTCATCTTGGAAAACCACAGCTTCGGATACCGCAAAGATGTTAAAAGTTTATTCTTTCATACTTTTTTAAGCCTCAAAGTTTGAGGTTTTGTTGTCGTACCTATTTATCCGGAAATAGTTGATTTCTGTGGCTTCTGTACAGAAAATCCTGTATAATCATGGGTAAGAACCAAAGATTGAAAGTCCATAGGCAGTGGCTACCCGGACGCTCACTTTGTTCAATTAGGTCAAATCGAAAATGGTGTAAACGAAGAGGCAGTTCACTGGAATGCCAAAACTGCTTTTTCGTTTACCCCATCATCGATTCTAACCTAAAGAATTTAATAGTCTCTTGAACAAGGCTACCATATGGGTTATTCTACCACATATTCATCCTTAATTCATCTAAAATTTTCACGATTCATTTTTGGCGAGTAATATTTTCCAGCTAAATACATTGATAAAATCGTACAAAATGAGTATAATAATAGTACGAAGAAAGGAAGTGGTGATATGTCAATTACAGCAACTGAATTGAAAAATAATCTTGGAAAATATTTATTATTATCTGCAAAAGAAGATGTTTTTATCACAAAGAATGGAAAGGTAGTGGCAAAACTGACAAATCCACATCAGGACAGAGTAGAAGTAGCAAAATCCCTGTTTGGAATCTTACCAAAGGATGCAGACCTGAATGAAGCAAAAGAAGAAAGGCTTGGTGCAAAATAGATGAGGATTCTTGCAGATACAAATGTGATAATAGATGCCCTGACTTCAAGAGAGCCATGGAATAAAAGTGCAGAAGAAATATTTCTTATGGCAGCAAATCATACAATCGAAATGTACATTACTGCAAGTTCAGCAACAGACATCTATTATCTTATAAGGAAACATTTGCATAACATAGAAGCAGCAAAGATGATAATGGGAAAGCTTTATTCATTGACTGGAATATTAGAGGTTACAGCGGATGACTGCATGGATGCACTTGCATCTGCAATCAGTGACTATGAGGATGCAGTTGTTGAAAAGGTGGCATCCAGAAAAGATATGGATTATATTGTCACAAGAAATATAAAAGATTATCAGGCAGGTGGAACAAAGATAATTCTGCCAGATGATTTTGTTAAACTTGTTGAAGAGGAATAATTTTTACCACCAAATCGTCAAATACCGATTTTGTGAAACTCTTTCTATGCTCCATCCTCTGCCTTATTGCAGTCGATTCGTAAAAGCATATTATCATTAGAACGTGAAACACATTACAGCCTCCTGCCGCATTTGGGACAGAATTCAAAGTCCTCTGTAGTTGTATATCCACAATTGCTGCATCTTTTTGTTGTGTTTCCACTTCCATTTTCAAAGCCATAACCATACTGCGGGTTTACACGCTGCAAATGCTGTGGCAATATCTCCACGTCCTCGCCTCTTGCTATCCTGCGTCCTATTTCCGGATCAAGCTCGTAAAGTGCATTACAGCATGTGGTCTGCACATAGTAGTGCCTGTTCCATTTAAAACACGGAATGAAGAACAGTGACAGCACCATGTATGTCATATACACCTGATACCTGCCATACCTGCCACATTCATCGCAGGTAATGACCTGATTGAAGTCAAAGTCCTTCCTGCCGTCCGTTATTCCCATCATAAAAAACATATATGATGCCTCCGTTTATCTGTGCCATAGTCCCCAGAAGTCTCCAAGCGATTCTCTCGTATGAAATCCTCGCTCATCCTCAACCACCGGTATTGATTTGGCATCCATTTTCTCTATATTTACATAAGTACCCTGACTCACCATTGCAAATACCCTGTCTATCTGCTCCTCTGTGCCCTGTATTTCCATAAATACCGAGCCGTCAGGGTCATTTCTCACCCAGCCTGTTGCGCCAACGCTTTCAGCCGCATGCTCTGTTCTGTAGCGGAAACCTACTCCCTGCACAGAGCCGTACACTCTTATCTGCTTTCTGATGATTTTGCTGTCGTAATCACTCATATGCTCTCACTTCCCTGATACACATTATTTTCAGTCTACAATAGCCCTGCAAACAGCCTCATAATTGACTGCCCCAGCCTTCGTCTTGCACTTCTTCCGGTCCTGTACTTCTCCGTCACCTCCGCTGACTCAGTGAAAAGCCTGATAAAATCATCCCTGATTTCATGCACCACTTCACAATCCGCCATAAAACAGCCATTTTCAAAATGGTGATAAAGGCTTCTGTAGTCAAGATTTATGGTACCGCAGGTTGCCATTATATCGTCTGCCACACTCATCTTTGCATGGCAAAAGCCCGGTGTCCACTCAAAAATTCTCACACCATGCTTCACAAGCTGGTTGTAGAAGGAGCGTGTCACGCTGTATATTGGTTTCTTATCAGGTATGCCCGGCGTGATGATGCGCACGTCAACTCCACGCTTGGCGGCAAGTGCCAGCGCATGGCTCATCTCATCGGTAATGATAAGGTAAGGAGTGATAAACCAGCAATAACGCTGTGCCTTGTTTGCCATACTGATATAGACATCCTCCCCCACCTGCTCGTTATCGAGAGGGCTGTCTGCATATGGCTGGATAAATCCACTCTGTTTTGCCTCATAATCATAGTGCAGCAGATATTGCGATACATCCACCTCGCGCGGCACCTTGCGCTCTGATGCATTCCACATCTCGAGAAATGCGATGGTAAACGACTTGACAGCATCTCCCTCAAGCCTGATTCCAGTATCCTTCCAGATTCCGTATGGGTGTGTCACGTTGAAGTACTCATTTGCCAGATTATAACCGCCGGTATATGCGATTTTTCCATCAATTACCGTGATTTTTCTATGGTCACGATTGTTTAAAAACATGTTAAAGGCAGGTGCAACCGGGTTGAACACCCTGCATTTGATGCCAAGCTTCTCCATCTTTTCCGAGAAATCCCTGTCTATGAAAAAGATTGAGCCCATATCATCATAAAACACCCTGACCTCGACTCCTGCCTGCACGCGCTCCGTAAGCACCTTCTGGATACGGTGCCACGATTCCTTGTCCTCTATGGCGTGATACTCCATGAAAATAAATTTCCTGGCCTTTGATAAATCGCTAAGCTGCGCTTCTAGTCCCTTTGATGCCTGATCATAATATGTCACATCAGTGTTCTGATATACCGGATATAGTGCATTTTTTGCCAGGTATGTTGAAATTCCCGCTGCCTGTGGCACCTTTTCATACATATCGGATAGTATGTCTGCGTTTTCAGGCAGACATGGAAGAAGCATGGAATCCACCTCTTCAAACCGTGCACGCATCTTATTCGGTGCGCCGTTTAGTCCGACTAACAGGTAAAGTGACACTCCCATTATCGGAAATGCCAGTATCAGTATAATCCATGGTGTAGTCATGGATGCGGTCTGCTCACGATTGTACAGTCCGAGCACAAGTATGATTGCCAGAACGCTTGTGGTCGTATTTATCGCTGCCGCATATTCATTTAGCCTTGTAAGCATATAGACCATGAAAACTGCCTGCAATAATATCGCAAGCGCTGAAAAAAACATTCTCTTTAAACCATTCTGTGTTTTTTTAGTTCCCTCGTAGGTTTTTTCCTTCATCTATTATGCCTCCATTATCTTACTGTCTGTAATGCAAAACCTCTCCATACATTATTAGCCACTTTCTTATTTAAGAAGCCACTCAATTTCCTCTTTATAAGGAGGAATAGTCTTCTTCGCAGAGCCCTCCTCACAAAGCCATGGTGTTTCCAGAATCTTTGGTACATTTGCAAAGTTCTCATCATGCACCAGGCGGTGCAGTGTATCATAGCCGATGGTTCCCTTGCCTATATTTGCATGCCTGTCCTTGTGTGCTCCGAGAGGATTTAAGCTGTCATTCACATGAAATACCGCTATCTGCTCAAGCCCTATCACCCTGTCAAACTCTGCAAAAACCTCATCATAATGGTTCACAATATCGTATCCTGCATCATTTACATGGCATGTATCAAAGCAGACACGCAGCCTTTCCTTCCTGTCCACTCCATCATAGATTGCCTTAAGCTCCTCAAAGGAACGGCCTATTTCACTGCCCTTTCCTGCCATCGTCTCAAGTGCGATAAACACATCGTCATCATTCTGATTGAGCACTGTGTTAAGTCCCTTTACAATCTGTGCGATTCCAGCCTGCTCACCGGCATTTACATGACTTCCCGGATGAAGCACCAATATGCGGCTCTTCATTGCCGCGGTCCTTACTATCTCCTTTTCCAGAAACTCCACTGCCAGCTCGTACGTCTCAGGCTTTACGGTGTTTGCCAGATTTATGATGTATGGCGCGTGGACCACTATCTCATTTATCCCATGCTCATGTGCATATTCCCAGCCTGCGTCTATGTTGAGCTCAAAGATTTCCTTTCTTCTCGTGTTCTGTGGTGCCCCGGTGTAGAGCATAAACACATTAGCGCCATATGACGCTGCTTCCCTGGCTGATGCCAGAAACATATCTTTTCCTGCCATGCCTACGTGACAGCCTAATTTTATATCACTCATATTTTTCCTCTGTTTCATTGAATCTATATATCTATTATTTCTACTATAACACTACATCCCTGATAACTCTATCTAAATATTCTAAATTTTTACTAAACATAGTAAAAACCATTGACATAGTATTAAGAACTACATATACTATTCTTTGCAACCACATATATTAATGGAATATAATTGCAATGTATGTGATGCATAACTACAGTTAACCAATTATTATGATTAAAGGGGCAGAATACCTTTTGACCATCATATCATTATTATAGAAATACGAGGGTAAATATGTTTGAAATAATTGTTGACTCTGCGGCAAACATTCCTGCAGAGCTATGTAAAAAATATAAAATCAAGGTGCTATCATTTGTAAACCTTGTCAACGGAAAGGAAATGACCTGCTTTGAGCCTGACCTCACACCGGAACAGGAGCGAGCAAAGGGTAAGGAATACTATGACGCGATAAGAGAAGGTGCCGATGTAAAGACCGGACTTATCAGCAGCGGAATCTTTGAGGATACCTTCAGGGAAATCATTGAGGCAGACAAGGATATCCTGTATTTCTCCCTCAGTAAAAACATAAGCGGCAACTACAACTCAGCCCGTGTCGCAGCCGATGCTGTCCTTGATGATTGCAGTAACGGCAGAAAAATACGCCTGGTGGATTCATTAAATGCTTCCCTCGGACAGGGACTTCTCGCAATATACGCCAGCGAAATGCGTGAGAAGGGCATGAGCTTTGATGAGGTGGCTGACACGATAGAGACCTATCCTGCCAGATTAAACGGTGTGTTTACCGTTGGCAATTTAAAGTATATTGCAAGAACCGGCAGATTAAGCGGAACCACCGCTTTGGTTGGCAACATGCTAAGCATCAAGCCTATCCTAAGGGGCAGCAAGGACGGATATATTGTACAGTTCAGAAAATGTCGTGGCCGAAAAGCCGTATTAAATGAGCTTGTCAATCTGTTATGCGACAACATTACAGACCCTGAAAATCAGATTATCGGAGTGGCACATGCTGACGCATATGAAGATTCGCTCTATGTGATTGAACAGATTAAAAAGCGCATAAAGGTGCGCGATGTGATAAATACCACCTATGATTTCTGCACCGGAAGCCATGTTGGTCCGGAATCTTTAGCAGTATTTTTCATGGGAAAGGACAGAGAATTGGGAGCCTGATATCAGGCTCCCATTATATTTTACTTCTTTTATTCATCATACTCACATAAACTCAGAAGTCTCAGAACCCGCTTATTAGCGGATTCTGAGACTTCTGACTTCTATTAATAATTGCAACAACTTCTGTCTAAAAGATTAAGCTGCAGCTTTCTTGCTTTCTGATTTCTCACAGAGCTTCTTCACACCCTGAATTGCAACAAGCACACCAAGGATGAGCAGTAATACTGCGAATATAAGCTGTAATGAATTTCCAAGGTCAAGTCCTACAGAGAATAATGCCTTTGTAAGCTTGTAGATTGTCATGCCAAGTGCAGTAAATGTAACTGCCATCATGAATACCATTGGAATCCAAAGCATGCAGCCCTGACGCTTTGTCTTCTTTAAGAATACTGCGCAGGCAACAAGTGCAAGTACTGATAAGAGCTGGTTAGCTGAACCAAACAGTGGCCATATCTCTGCATAGCCTACCTTTGTAAGCAGGAATGCAAGTACCAGTGTGATGATTGTTGCAAAGTATTTGTTTGTCATCAGCTTGACAAATGGACTCATATTGTCATCATCTGTGTCTGAATCAAGCCAAAACTCCTGGAATGACAGACGTCCGACTCTGGCTACTGAATCAAGTGATGTCAGAGCGAAGGCTGATACAGCAAGGTTAATCAGTGTGAACACAAGTGAGTGTGGTAAACCGATTACTGACAGGAAGTTTGCGATAGCTCCTGCGAAAATCTGTGGCTGTGTTGTAAGTCCCTGAGCTGCTGCCTCTCCCTTACTGAATGATGCTACTGCGATAAGTGCAAGGATTGCAAGCATACTCTCCATAAGCATGGCGCCGAATGAAACAGGAAGCATGTTCTTCTCATTCTTTATCTGCTTAGAAGCAGTACCTGATGATACAAGTGAATGGAAACCTGAAACTGCACCACAGGCGATTGTTACAAATAAGATTGGGAACAGATACTGTGGGTTTCCGTTTGCATCAGGGATTGCAAATGCTGTGAAAGCATCAAGGTTACAAGCAGGATTTGCAACAAATACACCGATTACCGCACCTACGATCATGAAGATTAACAGGTAGCTGTTAAGGTAATCACGTGGCTGAAGCAGTGCCCATACAGGTGTAACACTGGCTATAAGTATATATACAAATATAATTATGTGCCATACACCAAGGTTTAAATACATTGGGAAATTGAGTCCCAGTGCTATAGCTACTATAAGTAATGCGATTGCAACAAGTGTGTTAATCCATTTGTTGAACTTAGAGTATTTAAGGAAGAAACCAAGTGCAACTGCTTCTATGATGAAAAGCATTGATGTAGTTGCAACTGCTCCGTTGGCTACAACCTTTGTAACCTCACCTGCTTTATCAGCAGCAAAACCATTGAAGGTTCCGGCTACGACATCTGCGAAGGCTGCAACAACAAGTATACAGAACAGCCAGCAGAATAACAGGAATAATTTCTTTCCTAATTTACCGATGTACTCCTCGATGATGTAACCGATTGTACGACCCTTGTTCTTAACTGAAGCGTACATAGATGCAAAATCCTGAACAGCTCCAAAGAATACACCACCAATTAATATCCAAAGCAGAACCGGAAGCCATCCGAAAATAGCTGCCTGAATTGGTCCGTTGATTGGGCCTGCACCTGCTATAGATGCAAACTGATGTCCGAATACTACATTGGTATCGGCCGGTACATAGTCCACTCCGTCCTCCATCTCGTAGGCAGGAGTCTTGGCATTTGGATCAATGCCCCATTTGTTTTGCAGATAACGGCCATATAATAAGTATGCTCCACCGAGCACAACAATGGCTATTACCATCATTAAGATTCCACTCATATTATTACCTCTTTCTTTTGTTTATCTTAATTTTATTTGTATATTATGTTTACTCTTTTTTTAACAAATTTCAATAAATATTTTATACATAATTTATTTTTAATTTCTATTATTTTTGTTTAATTTACCAATCGGTTATAATAGGTATTCATTCTCTTTATGCTGTCTTTGTCTCAGCGGCTTCTTCTGCCTTTTTAGCAGCCATTTTGTCCTTTAATGCAAAGGCTCCGGCAAGCAGTGTGCCTGAGATTGAATGCCATGTACATGACACTGCACAGATGATGGCTGATTCAGGTGTTGAAGCAAACTGTGCTGTAGTGGTGGCAAGGTTTGTGGCAAGACCTGCATTCTGCATACCAACCTCGATAGAGATGGTTCTCTTCTTGGCTGTGTTCATGCCTACCAGCTTTCCTGCACCGTATCCGAGCAGATATCCAAGTCCGTTATGTAACAGAACTGCCGCAAAAATTACTACTCCTGATGTAAAGAACTTTGAGCCCTGTGATGATACAACACCACCTACAACGAATGCCAGACCAAGCACCGCAATACCCGGCATGACCTTCTGAGCCTCGGCAAATGCCTTTTTCTTTCCAAGCAGGTAGTTGAGTAAAAATCCAACCGCTACAGGAAAGATTACAGTCTCAATGATTGACACAAACATCGGAAGTGCCTTGATTGAGACATGTGTTCCGCTTGCAAGCAATGATACCAGAAGCGGTGTCATAAATGGTGAGAGCAATGTGGAAACTGTTGTCATTCCAACTGAGAATGCCACATCACCACCGCAGAGGTATGACATAATGTTTGAAGAAACACCACCAGGACAGCAGCCTACGAGGATAAGTCCAAGTGCGATTCCGTCAGGCAGATTCAATGCCTTTGAGATACCAAATGCTAGAAACGGCATGATAAGATACTGTGCGATCGCACCTACACATATATCAAATGGTCTCTGTGCGAGTATCTTGAAATCCTGTGTCGTAAGTGTAAGTCCCATACTAAACATGATGATTCCGATAATGATTGACTGACATGTGAACTTGTTGGATACCGGATCCACAAACAGCATCTGATTTACCCAGGCCATCAAATTCGGAACCAGAAATGTGACTACGGCGATTGCTATGACAACTATCGATGTGTAGTCTGATAAAAATTTACTTACTTTTTGTAATGCTTTCATTGTAAGCCTCCTTAACATTTTTCTGCTCACTAAAACTCTTTTATGGAATTAAAAAATCCCTTTCCAGATTGACATAATCTGAAAAGGGACGAAATAATCCGCGTTACCACCCTGATTCCACAGTGTATTACTGTGACACTCTGCATACCAACATATGCTTTCCATATAACGGTGGACACCGGCGAGGTTTACAGACACACTTAATGCTTTCAGCCCGCTTCTTAGAGAGGATATTCCAATCTGATCATTGCCTGTTCGCACCGCCCACAGGCTCTCTGAAAATAAATACAAATCGGACCTTGTTCTCATCAACGAATTTTGGTGAACATATTTATTTAAATCTTGTTTTGTATTATAGCCCTCTGACTCTATATGTCAAGAGAATGATACAAATTTGTACTATAACATTTATTTATAGCTTTTATTCATGCGCTTTATTCTTATTATTTATTCGTAATCTTTGTTGTTATACTCATCATTCCATGACTGCTGTTGCGATGTACCGTAGGAATTTTGAGTATCCCCTCCCTGCGCTGCGCCGTTTCCATACATGTTCTGGCCGTACTGCTGATTTGCCCCGTTTCCGTACATGTTCTGGCCGTACTGCTGATTTGCTCCGTTTCCGTACATGTTCTGACCGTACTGCTGGTTTGCTCCGTTTCCGTACATGTTCTGACCGTACTGCTGATTTGTTCCGTTTCCGTACATGTTCTG
>OLEX01000359.1_pt1 | contig 13883 bp, 9 predicted proteins | sample 1608641 | NCBI WGS metagenome assembly OLEX01 (sample SAMN02674964, study PRJEB24791) | human gut metagenome, SKBSTL008 | isolation source: stool | host: Homo sapiens | place: USA
TTATTTGCTCATCACCATTCAGTAGGAATAAATTTCCTATAGTTAGTCCTCCATTTACTGTATTGTAAAAGTTCTTAACGCATGACGGAATCGTGCAATAGAGCTTTTGTTCTACTTCTTTCCAATCGTCTTCACTCAACTGTTTATCAATATGAATAAGACTATCTTTTATTTTATTTAATTCCATTGTTTTTATGATGTTTTTTGATATGAGTTCTTTTTCTCTGATGGTTTTCTACCCATTAGCCATCCTTGACTTTGAGATTCTACAACAGCCGCTCGAGTATCATACTTATGCCCCATTAAATCCTGAAATTGTTTAACTGCCCCTGTATGACTTTCATACTTATGCCTACCTTCAGTTCTGACTAATACCATGGTACAAGTTCCTGTTATAGGATTAAAATCATCATTATGATGCCATGTGTAACCTGTAGCACTCTTTCGAGAAATACCAGCCTCTTTATATGCAGCAGTAAAATCTCGACCTCTACTTCCTTGCATTTTTATTGTAACCGTATTTTGCTGATTTCCAGTCACAGGGAACAAATCTGGGTCATTAGTTTCAAATTTTATTAGTCCGAATATATCACTCCACGCATTCGTATCATCGACATATCCGTAGAGGTTGAGTATTCTGCCAGCCAGTCCAATCGGATCTTGCGAGACATACATTCCCATCTTCGGCGAGTAGTACCTGAACTCCTTATACTTCCGTTCTTTAAACTCTCAAAACTTTAAGGTCAGAGATAAAAAAAACAGTTCCCGCACTGCCTCACAGTCCAAAACGAACTCAAAGAACACAAAAAATCCGCAAAAAGCCAAAAACAGCTTCCTGCGGACAAAGGTAATAAAAAAGTCGGATTATCGGTTTATGATATGCGTATAAATCTGTGTGCTTTCCAAACAGCCGTGTCCCAAAAATCGAGCGATATTCTCCACGCTCATGCCGTTCTGTAACAGATGTGTAGCTATGGAGTGGCGTAAAACATGGAAGTGTAGCCGCTTGCGTTTAATCTCTTCGTTATCGCATTGCTGATGTAAATAGTGCAAATCCACCGACAGGGTTATTTTCTTCTGCACAAAAAGGCGGTCATGCCCGCACCTGATTTGATTGCGGAAGTTGTAAATATAGTGCTGCAAGGCTTTGTACACGTTGTCGCTCATCGGTACTATCCTGTCCTTGTAGCCTTTGCCCTGCCGTATAAAAATCGTTTTTCTATTGAAGTCTATTTCTGCGGGCGTAAGGTTATATCCCTCGCTTAAACGCAATCCGCAGGCGTAGAAAAGTACAAAAACCAACTTCAACTGCTCCTGTTTGAGTTGCCTGTGTTCGTGGTCTAAATGCGGGTACAGGTGGTTGATAGCCTCTTGCAGTATTTTTATTTCTTCCACCGTAAAAGGCTCTATTCGGCGTATCCTTTGGGATTCGTCCATGGCGATACGGCGGTTGGCAGGAACAAGTGATGTCCGTGCCCCCATTTGGTGCAGGAACTCGCATAACTTGTCTGTGGCGGTAAAATAATCGTTCAGATAGGAAGCACTCAACGTTCTGCCCTTAAACTTGGTATTGGGGCGGGTCTGTTGGCAGTCAAAAAAATCGTTGATATGCTTTTGTTCGACTTGAACAATGTGGGTAATGTCTTTGCTTTCGAGCCACAGAAAAAAATCCGTTACCCTATAACCGTAGTTACAGACCGTTTCGGGGGTAAATCCCAACGTCTCCAACCAAAAAACGTACTGTTCGTGTATTGCCTTAAAATGCGTGTTCATTGTTTTAGAACGGATTAAACTTTGTTATGTCATCGGCAAGGTCTTCGATGTGGTTGGGCAGGTACTCCTCCGTGCTGACGATACTTTTATGCCCCGCCATATATTGAGCTTTACGCAAGCCGTATGTTTTTATCCAATACGTGATAATCGAAGCCCTTATCTGTGCGAGGGTGGCAAAGTGGCGGTCTATACATTTGAGGGCTGTCGTAAGTTGTATCAACGCCCGTGCGGCGTGCTTTTCACCGTTCCCCTGTCGGACAGGCAAGAACAACGTGTTGTTTTGTGTTTTGTTTGTCAGCAGGGGGCGTACTTCGTTTATGTAGTGTATTAACATACCTGTTTGCGTGGCGTGCAACGGCAGGGTTCTGTCCCTGCCTCTGGTGGTGGTCTGTACCGTTACGGTGGCTTTGTACAGGTCTATATCTTCGGTTTGTAGATGTAACACTTCCCTTGTGGTCAAGCCTTGATGTATAAAGAACAGCAACATCACATGGTTACGGGTCTTGGTGTGACAGCTCTCTTTATAAAGGGTTGGACGTATGCCCGACAAGGATTTTTCTTCCGCCGCTTTTACATAGAGCTGATAATAGCTGTCGGCAAGTTCGGTCAGTTCTTCAGGAGTGTAGATGTAATGCAAACGCCGTTTTTTAATTCCCCGCAGTTTGATGAGTGCGGTGGGATTAAGACAGATAATCCCCTGCCCGACAAGACAGTCAAAGTAATGTCGCAGGGCGATAAGTCCGTGATTACTGCTTACGGCTTGATGGTTCTTATGGTGTTTTAGGTAGCTTAAATAGTTTAAAATGTCTTTCTTCTGTACGTTTATCGTATCTTGGTCGCCGTACCACGATATAAAAAGACTGACTTGTCTTGCGTATTCTTTTATCGTTACAGGGCTTTTGTCTTGCTGCTGTAAATAGTTTTTAAAATCTTCCATTCTCTTGGGTTGCATCTTTTCATTCATAAATTTCTTTTTTTGCGTCGTCCTACTCCCAAAGGCTTGTTATAAAACGGTTTGCGGGTCGGTCATCGGGGATTGGCTTACTGTCTTACTGCCTGTCGCAGCGAGGGTATAATAATACTGTCGGTTTTTCCATTCCCGTTTGAGTTTTCCCTGCTGCCAAAGACGTTTTAAATAGCGGGCTTCGGTGATTTGACTTCTGCCTGTCAGGGTGGTAAAATCGGCTGGAATATATTCCCGGTCAGGGCTTCGGGCTTCAAGTTCCAAAAGCAATTTAAGGGTATATTCCTCTTTGTCGTCAATGCGTTTACGCTTTGAGGGCTTTTGCGGTGATTCCGCACTTAATCCCGTTGACGGTTCTTGTTCGGATTCTGCTTTTTGCTCGGGTTCTGTCGGCGGATTCTGCTCTTTACGGTAAGCATTCCAGACATCTTTTAAAGTGGCTTGCATCTCCTGTTCGATACGTCCCTGCACCTCCTTTTGATTTCCGAAGTCCGTAAGTTTGTAAATAAATCCCTCCCTGTGTTTGTTTCCGCCTGCCACTTGGATGTATGAAAACAGCTTTAACTCCTGCAAATAACGGTTCAGCGTGCGGGGATGTATCGGTTTGGTCTTGCGTATATCCAAAGCGGTGAACTGTGTGGTCTTTGCCTGTTGCAGATACTCCGTAAGCCACTTGTAAAAGCCTCTTACGGACGTGCTCAGTTCATCAGCCCGCCTGAACAGCGTGTTTTTGAGCAGGGCAAACGCCATTTCAATATCCTGCGGATGGGTGCGGATAAATATCTCTCCCGTATCGGTGTCGGTCAGCCGTTCCCTTTGGTATTGGAAAAAGAAAGTGATCGCTTCGATAAAGTTAAGGAGCAGCAACAGCGATTTGCGGGGATAGGCTATATCTTGAGGCAGGTTTATCAATGTGGCATACGGATTGACAACACTGATGTTTTGCAGCGAGGCAATCACGCATTTTAAAAGGTGCTGGGCTCGGGCAATATCTTCGGTTCTTATCTGTCCCGCCCTGCACTTCTTCTGATACTCCATAACGGCAAGGTCTTGGGCGGGACTGTGGTTCAGGTGCAGGCACAGGAACGGCAGACCGAGCTCCTCAAAATTCTTGTCGGAGTAGGCACAGGCTATCAGACAGAGTCTGGCAACCACTTCAAAGGTCGTGGAGTGCAGCATCCCGTCTTTGTCCTTGGTGGCACGTGTATTTACCAACCGTCCCTGCGTTTGGAGCGTTGCCAACGGTTGCAACATCTGTGTAGTCCATTCCAAATCCTCGACAAAAAGGACTTTGCCGTTAATATCCCCGCTGTCGAAGTAGTACAGGGCGTTTGCCGATATACGGCTGTGGAACGAGAACGAGCCGTCGGGCATACACTCCGAGAGCTTTTGCAGGATATAACTTTTGCCGATACCCGATTTTGCCAGACACAAAACCGAAAAGGGATTGGCCGACTTGTGCGACGCCAACGCCAAGAACAGGATAAGGGCATTACGGTCTTCACCCAAAATGCCGATGGTGTTCAGTTGCTCTGTCAGACTGCCCGACAGGTTCTTTTCCGAAAGAAAATGTACTGCCCTGCGTTTGTCTTCCTCGCTCGGAGAAAAAGCCTGTTGCGGGACTTTGCCCGTGTAACGCAACTGTTGCAGGCGGTATTCCTCCAACTGCAAGGTAAGGGTGGAAAGGCTGCGGCTGGCTTCGAGGAGTTTCAGCCCCCATTTGTCACAAAGGGTTCTTTGAAGCTTGTCGGTTTGGTTGTCATTGTATAAATCCAATGTGGTGCGCTGTGGCGGATAGTCATTGTACGTGATGCGGAGCGTGCAAACCATGCGTTCCACTTGTGATAAATCCACTCCGCCCAGCACATCAACCGTTAACAGGTCATCTGTATAGGTGATGAAACGGGAGTTTGTAATCTGTAAATTCTTCATGCTGTAATTGTTTAAATGTCAGGCACGAAATAACACAGATTATACGAGAAATGAAAATGAAGTTATTAACACAAAGGGATGACTGACAACCATTTCCCTCTTTTCTTCCGATAGTTTTAAGGGATTGGGTCATGCTTTGTTTTTCATGTATATTTGTCCGTTTTTCTCTTTCTTTTTTAGTCTGATGATTGGGGCTTTCTTTATTCAGTCTATTCAAGGGAGGTAACAGGTATGAAGCTATTGAACAACTCAGGGATCGGTCTATAAGGATAAGTACAAGAAGTATTTCTTTTAACAAAAATGCGTGACATCAAAAGGAGGGGATAAATAGAGATTACCCCTGCCAAAAACTGATACTTTTAAATTTACTGATTCTGTTTTCTTGATTGGGGGCTTTCATACGTTACAGATAGTCAAAAAGAACATGCCCTATCCATGGTTCATTAGGGTATGTTCTTGCATGGCTAATTCTATTTGGGGGCTTTCTTTTCTGCAAGACAAGGAGTTTTGCTCTTTATTGATTCAGTTTCCTTTCTTGCTCTATCTGTACCCGTTGCCGTTCTATCTCTTTTTTGAGTTCCTGTTCTGTCGGCAGATAAAGCATGTATTTGGACGCAAAAATCTGGTTGCTGTCATTGAGCAGGCTATATTTTACAATGGTCTTGTCTTTTTCGGTACACAGGATAAGCCCGATTGTCGGATTATCGGTTTCCTGCCGCATCTTGTCCTCAAAATAGCGTACATACATATCCATCTGACCGATGTCCTGATGGGTAAGCGGTTCGGCTTTCAAGTCTATGATTAAAAAGAATTTGAGTATATAGTTATAAAATACCAAGTCCGCATAAAAGTGTTTGCCCGTGTCGGTGGTAAGTCGGTACTGGCGACCCACAAAAGCGAAGCCCTTGCCTAATTCCTGCAAGAAGTTCTGCAACTTATCTATAATTGCCTGTTCCAGTTCATTCTCCCTAAAGTCCGTATTATCCTTTAAGCCTAAAAATTCCAGTACATAAGGGTCTTTGATAATGTCTTTCGGCTCTTGCCTGATTTCTTTTTCAGCAGCTTCATCCTTGACTATTTGGGTATTGTGGCTCATAAGCATCCGTTCGTAATAGAGGTTGCCGATTTGCCGTTCAAGCGTTCTCGTACTCCAGTTGCAATCTATGGTTTCCTGCATGTAAAACAACCTTGCCTGCTCGTTCCCTACTTTTAAAAGCAGGCGGTAATGTGTCCAACTCAATTCAGGACGCAGTGCGTCACATTTTGGATAAACGAGGTAAAAGTTACGCATGTGGCGCAGGTTACTTTCATCAAAGCCACGGCCATGTTTTTTAGTCAGTTTTTGGGATAATTGTTTGAGAACCTGTTTGCCATATTCCGCCCTTTCTTTTCCCTTTTGTTCATCTTCGACGATTACTCTGCCGATATGCCAGTATGCCCTGACCATCGTAATATTGGCGGTACGGTAAACCGCAGCACGTGCCTCTTCGATTATTTGGTTAATCGTGTCGTAAAGGGTACTGATTCCTTTTGTTATTTCTCCATTTGTCACCATGTCATTCCAATAATTTGTACGCAAAGGTAGTAATTTAAAACGACTTGAAAACAAGGGGATTACTTTCTTTCATGCTCCGCAGGAATAGAGGGACCTTCTTTATCGGGGCTTTCCTGTAATCGGATAAAAGGGAATGTAGCAACCCTATAAAAACAGAATGCTGTTTTGACATGTTTTTTCAATGAAATAAAATCCCGTTTATAGAACCGAAAAATCCCTTAAAACTATCGGAAGAAAAGAGGGAAAAACGATAAAATACCTGTTGATAACTTTTTTGTGAGAGGTTGTTTTTATCTGTTAATATGGCTTTACTATAAAAAACAAAATCGAGATTTAGGCATTGTCTAAATCTCGATTTCATAACCTAATTATTTCAGAATCTTGATATACTATTAGCTGTTTACAAGTCTTTTAAATTCCTCATAAATGTATTCACAAGCTTCATTTTCACTATGAAAAGTATGTTTATCATCTCTGTTCCCTCGTTCATCTATATAAAAAACTTCCCATATGCTATAATTTTTATATAGGACAATAGTATTCCAATTGGCAACAGAACCTTCAAGTGAATATTCATTAGGCTCAACCCCTAATTCGTTTAATTTTGCCTTTAATTCTATAATGTTCATAACTATACAGGTTTCAATATACCTCGTTTAACTAATATTTTGATTGGAACAGATGTTTTGTACTGTGTACCCAATCCAATTTTACCAAATGCAGGAGCAATAGTAGAAGCTTCAACCTCGAACGGTTTGATAACTTCATATACATTGTATTTTCCCGTATTATTTGGTGGTAATGCACGCATTTCAAATGGAGTTCCTTTGGGAGATAAATATTTTCCAGTATCATTTCCAAATCTATCCACTTTGTCGCCAGGCATTAAAAAGATTCTTTTACTTTTACCTAAAGCACCATCATTGGGAGGATAATATGGTGCTATTGCTGTTATCTTTTTCTTTCCACAATCCAATCCCAACGGGTCAATTTGTGTATTGGGGTCGAAAACATATCCGTATAGCGTAGGATTACCACCCGCCAAACCTATGGGGTCTTGGCTGATGTAGTTTCCAGTCTTTGGTTCATAGTACCTGAACCTGTTATATGCCAGTCCTGTCTCACGGTCATAATACTGTCCTTGGAACAGGAACGGCACCATTCCCTTGTTGCCCGTCTCCTCGATGACATTCCCGTCCATGTCGAGCATCCGGCTCCACACCTCGTTGCCATCGGCATCGTATGCCTCCGTCGGCGTTCCGAGCTGGTCGGTCAGTATCGAGTAGGACCTGCCTTCCTTTATCATTGCCATCGGTACGAACGACTCCTCGTCGAAGAGCCATACCGTCATGTCATGGCGTTCCGTGTCCGTGTTCCACCTGTCCTCCATGACGGAGTATTCCCTGCGCTGCTTCCACTGGTGCAGCGGCACGTTGCCGTTCCACACCCACCGCGTCACTGTCGTGCCGAAGCTCTTGGAGAGCCTGCGCCCGAGCGCGTCGTATGTGAACTCCACCTCCCTCTTGTCGGGCCGCACCACCTTTGCCAGGGAGCCGTCGGCGTTCCACCGGTATCTCCAGCGGTCCTTCTTGCCGTCAAGCCACTTTCCCGTGCCGAGGTAGCGTTCCGTCAGGTTGCCGTCAGCATCGTACTCGCAGTGCCATTCACCGTCCTGCTCCAGCCGTCCGCCACTGAGATAGCGGCGCAGCTTCATGTCCGGGTCGGGATACAGGTTCCCCACCGGGTCGCTCTTTCTCCACTGCTCCCTGCCGTCGGGGTATTCCGCCCTGTCGAGCTGCCCCGTCGGGGTGTAGGAGTAGCGGGTCTCGCCACGCCTGCTGTCCTCCACGGACAACAGCCTGTCGGCGACTCCCCAGCGGTAGCGGCGCATATGCCGTGTGCGCGAGTCCTTGCGTATGCGGGCATCCACCAGACGGCCTATGTCGTCGTAGGCGAACGAGCGGACGACGCCTCCCGGAAGGATGCGCTCCACCTCGAAGCCCAGCGTGTCGTGGCGGTGTGAGGATTCCCACGAGCCTGCGCCGTCGGCATCGCTGCCGCCGGTGGCCGTGAACCCCTCAAGCTCCCCGTATCCGTTGCGGGTGTAGCGCAGCGAGGCCCCCGTCGTGCTGTCGAGCGTGAGTATCCTGCCGGTATGGTCGTAGGTGCGGAGTATGGTGTTGCCGTCAGCCGTCTCCCGGACGGGAAGTCCCAGGGAGTTGTACGCGAACTCCACCGTGCTTTCCCCCCTCGATGCCTGCACCAGCCTGCCGGACAGCCCGTAGGCGTAGGTCTGGTCGGGGTCGCCAGCCGTGGGGTATGAGACGCGCGTCACGCGCGAGCAGGTGTCATAGCCGTATTCCCTTTCCGTTCCCGATGGCAGTGTCTCCCTGACGACACGTCCGCCCCTGTCACGCAGGTAATGACGGACGGCCCCGTCGAAACCCTTCTCGGCGGTGACGTTTCCCACAGCGTCGAGGGTGAACTCGTAGCTCTGGAGCTTCTCGTTTGTCACACGGCGCAGGCGTTCCTCCCGGTCATAGCGGAAGTTCACCACGCCCCGGTGGTCGCGACGCCTTGTCAGTTTCCACATGCCGGAGTAACCGTACTCCACGTGCTGGACGTTGTCACGGTATTCGGTGAGGTTGTCTATCCCGTCGTAGGACAGGAGTATGTCGTTGCCGTCGAAGTCGAGCACGTGCACCACGCGGCCCACAGGGTCGTATTCCCTTTTCTGCACCGCCCCCTTGGGGTTGGTGACGCTCACGCACCTGCCCAGCAGGTCGTAGCCGTACAGCGAGGTGTTCCCCCGGCTGTCGGATGCCTCCGTGAGGTTGCGGAAACGGTCATAGGCGAGTTTCGTTACCACACCGTAGGGGTCTTTCACCGATGCCACCGCACCGTCGCGGTAGGTCATCCTCGTGACGGCACCTTCGGGGTTGGTGCGGCTCACCGGATTGCCGGAGCGGTCATAGCCGAACTCCCACGTGCCGCCGTCCGGAGTGGTAACGGATATGGGACGGTTGCGCAGCCCCCCCTTGCCGGGGTACACGGCGGACACGCTGCCGCCGCACGGGTCGGAGCTGTCGGTGCAGTTCCCCCAGCGGTCATATTTGTACAGGGTGCTGTTACCGAGCGGGTCTGTCTGCGCGAGGAGCTGGCGGCTGTCATCATAACGCCACAGGTGTTCCCCGCCGTTGGCATCGACCTTCTTCCACACAAGGCCGCCACGGTGGTGGTACACCGTCAGCCCACCATGGCTGTCGAGCACCTCGGTCACTCCCTCTCGGAACGTGAGCTTATGGTCGTATATGCCGCCGTCGCCCCACGTGTGTACGCAGCGCGAACCCACGCCCGTACCGTCGTACTCGAAGTACCACGCAAGGCCGTTGCGCCATGTCTCCTTCACGATGAGCCTTCCGGCATACTCGTATGTCATCACATCGCCTGCCGCGTTGCGCTGGAGGGTCATGTTGCCGTCGGCGTCGTACTCGTAGGAGGCGAGGGTAATCTCTTTCTCCGGATCTTCCGGATGCGGGCCGCATATCTCAAGGATGCGTCCGCTCCTCGTGTCGTGCTCCACCCTCAGACGGCGGCCCGCACTGTCTGTAATGGAGTGCAGCAATCCCTCTTTCGTGTACTCGAAGCGGATGCCGAGACCGTTGCAGTCGGTCACGCTCTCAAGCAGGCGCACGGAATCGTACTCCTTGCGCGTGAAGCGGTAGTAGAGGTCCTCGGCCATGTCCCACACGCAGTAGCAGCCGTCCTGTTCCAGACGGGCCTCCTTGCGCTCGGAGAGGATGAACGAGGGTTCTTCCGCTGTCGGCAGCGGGAAGGCCACCGGGATGCCGTCACTCATGCGGAGCGTCAGCGTGCCTTCTTCCGTGTCCGCGACGATGCCCATGTCGTAGGCGTGGTGCCACCCGTTGCCCAGAGGACCCCGGTAGTCGCTGCGGCTGTACCATGTGCGTTCCCATGACAGAGGTACCGGGCCGTCGAGCCAGAAGTCCTCCTCGTCGGTGAAGAACGTGCCGCTGGCCACGTCCACGGGGTGGCCAGTGACGGTACAGATGGCCTTGTGGAGCATGTTCTTGAGGGATTCGCTCTTTATCGTCTTGTTGACCTTGCTGTGCAGCTTGTCCGCCAGCTTCTTGGTCTTTTTCTTGTAGAAACGCCCGAACGCCCCCGTGCACTTGCGGGCGAGTGCCGCCATGGGGTTGAGAGGGACGGGAACCGGGCTGGTGAGTATCTGCCTGGCGGGAGGTATCGGGTTGATGACACCCGTGGGCAGGAACATGCCCGGAACCTTGTGCACGCTCGGTATGCCCACGTCGTTGCAGTCGAGGTGCAGGTGCGCGCCGCCGCCCGAGAAGGGCATCCCGTCGGCAAGCACCGTCAGGCTGCCCATGAAGGCGTGGCCGTTGTTCTTGGGTATCGCCGCTGAAGGGGCCGCCCAGCCTGCGCCCATGGGGATGTGCGGGATGCTCCGCGTGGGTGTGGATGCAACCGCGCGCGGGATGAAGCCGCCTATCTTGACGGTGGCACCCAGCATCCCGACGGCCATCGTCAGCACGGTGTGGCCCACCTCGGCGAGCTTCGCGCTGTCGGCGTCGCCCGTCTGTTCCGCTGTCGGAGGCGGGGGGATGAATGAAGAGACCGCCGCCGCGATGAAGTCCTGCGGACGAAGGAGAACCCCGACATAAGGGTGAGGCATGGGCACGACGGGGGACGGGGGTATCGTCACGAGGTGGATGTCCACGCCGATGACCGGGTCGAGCTGCTTGGAGATGGGCAGGCAGGCCATGCCCTTCATCCCCATGGCACCCAGCACGGGGAGCATCGCGGCCTCGCTCAGGCCGTCGGCAAGGCCGCCGATGGCGGCTGCCGCCTTGACCCCCGTGTCGAGGGCATTGACGGACGGTGACACGCCGGCGTCGGAGTTCGCCTTGACGCCTTCCGAGATACCCTTGACCTGCGCGCCTACGCCGGTCTTTAGGTTTGCACTCACGCTGTCGAAATAACCTGTGTCCGCCATAGCTGTCAGTCTTTATCGTTATTTAACTCGAAAATACAAATAGGCAGATGCAACAATGGCAATCACAATGATTACACCGAGCCAAAATCGGAATCCGGTTGGCCCCAATAAGTCAAGAAAGAAGTTTCCTCCCCAGCTTCCGGGTCTGGCGTATGTCCATTTCCAGTCGAATATCAGTCCGACAAGCCAAACCAATAGCAGAAAGATTACTACTAAGTACCCCACTTTGGGGTTCGCATAGGCATATTCGGTTGCATCAGTGAACAGCCCTTCAAGATTTCGCAATATGTTGTTCAGCCATTCCATTGTATTTTCCTAAATTTCTTTTATACTCATACAAATAATTCTCCCAGTCATCTCCTAACACTTTGGTTAGAACTTCATTTATTTCATCGTCACTGACCAGCTTGGAGCGTGCCGAACTGTTTAACAGGCTTAATAGCAGGAGAGGATAAGAGGAGTTCTTTATCAGGTCTATGGAAAGTTTGTCTGAAAGTCTGAAACCTTCCACATAACATAACATTCCGCAGCTAACGATTTCTCATAATTATTTTCCCGGCACCAACCACACAGTCTCAACGCTTCACTTTGCATTAGGTAATCGTTGCATCTGGAGTATGCTTCAGCACCGCGATAGTACGTCTCTGCCGCTTCTTTCCAAAGTGACTCTCGTACATAGATGGAAGCCTTTCCCAATAAGGTGTTTCCGAGCAATCGGCAAGCTAAAGAGGGGTCTAATTTTTCTTCCCCGATTTCAGCGGCTTCTACGGCTTTGTCGGCAAAGTACATGGCTGTCTTATAGTCCTTATGGGAAATCTGGTCGGTATATAGAATTGTATATACGGTTACAAATTGGCTAATCCAGTTAATGTCTTTCTTCACATTTTCGAGGGCAATGTCAAGGCATTTCTTCGCAAATTCCTCTGTTTGCGCTGCGTTCCCTTTTTTCACACTGTTCATCAGTTTGATTAATGCCAGCCTGAAATTCGAAGCTGCCGGGTCGTTCTTATCCTCATTTGCCGCTTGTTCCGCGAGTTGCTCCATTGCTCCGTCCAAATCTATTGGCGGATAAATAGACACCGCGTCATTGGAATGTTTGGCCATTAGTTTGCCAAACTGTTCATGGTCTTTTATGTCGGATATACCCCATACCATTTGCTTGTGGAATGGCAGGGCAAGAGCCTTTTCAAACCATTCACGACATCCGTCATAGTCGTATGTGTTCTTTAGGTTAAAGACAAAACTGCATTTCATATCAGTCCCTTTTACAAGGGATTCTGTCAGCTTGTTGAAGTTGGCAACTGCGACGGAGGCATCGTTTTCCGCTACTTCCGGTTTATAATCAGCTATCCAATCAACACGTTCAAAGACAATTTCTTCGGGTTTCTTTGAATTGTTCCAATATTCTACCTGTTGTGCAATATACCCTACAACATCTTTTGAGAAATCGGTTCTGGAACTGAACGGAAGTTCTATGACGAACACCATATCTTCCTCTTCGCTATCAAGGGCAAGCATATAGTCATAGAAAGCATCAAGCATACTTTCGTCTCCCGGATTGATGACGATACGGATCAACTTAACCGGTTTCCTGACTGCATCTTCCCATTGGTAGAGCATCTTATCTGCTATTTGTTGTATGGCATTGCTCATATGCTGTTAATTCAATTTGACAATTGTTCCGGCTACGGCTGTGGTTCCGGAAGAATCTATCGTAGCCTTTGTTGTACCGCTGACTGTAGCACTGCTACTGCCGGATGCTGTAAAATCTGTACTGGAGATATTATAATTACTGCTTGCTGTACAATCAATATTTTCTGCTGACTGCGCAATATTGGCACCGGCGGACTCTGTTATGTCCTTTTCCGCATTAGATGATATATTGCCTTCGCTATCAATCATTATTTTGTTTTCTCCAACACACAAGGTGATGCTTTTAGAGGCAGATATTGTGATATTTCCTTCTCCGTCTGCCGTATAGCTGTTGCCTTCCTTGTCTTTCATCATAACGCTTCCTTTTTCATCATCAAGCGTTATGGTACAACCGCTGCGGGTAGTCAGACTTTTTGTTTTGTTTGAACTGCCGCCACCGGTGCCTGACTTTCCATGGAATAAGCTGCCAAGTACAAACGGACGGTTCGGGTCATCATATCTGAATGCCACCATGACTTGGTCTCCCTTTTCGGGTATGAATACAAATCCTCTGTTTGTGGCCACTTTGTCGCTTGTACCTGCGTCGGGAGTGAGCACCCGTATCCACGAGGTTTGCATCGGACCGGTCTGCCAGTTCATCTTGACTTGGACGCGGCCTAACTTTTTCGGGTCCTCGTTGCTGACAATCACGGCCTGCTGTGTATGAGCGACAGGCAGAGGTACATCCGGGCATGGAAGGGTGGGAATAGAGGACGGAAGTGCGGTGAAATAGTTCTGGTAACTGTCACCCATACCAGCTACGTGGGTTATTTCCGTAATGATATAGGTGCCGATGCTATTTTTTACGTGGATACCTATTCCTGTATGGATAGCGGTATGGACATCTATGATGCTGCCCACCGTGAGGATGCGGCAATCGCTTTCACCGGTAATGAAACTGGATGCGGCGGTGTCGCAGATCGGAAGAGCAC
>OLEX01000366.1_pt1 | contig 13737 bp, 10 predicted proteins | sample 1608641 | NCBI WGS metagenome assembly OLEX01 (sample SAMN02674964, study PRJEB24791) | human gut metagenome, SKBSTL008 | isolation source: stool | host: Homo sapiens | place: USA
TGGTTTCTGATTTGGATTACATCCGTATTTTAATTCGTATTCCTGCATTTTTCTGTTCTCCTGTTTTTATCTGCTTATCTTGTATATTTGACCGTTTATATAGTGTTTTATTTGTTTTTGTTTACGATTCTGCTCTCATACTCGCCTGTTGCGATATCGATATATCTGACAAAAAGTGATACCTTATTGTCCTCGTTAAGGTTCTCCCATACCATATCGGTAAACTCATCGATATCTCCGTCGATATCTACCCATGTAGGCTCACCCTCAAAACTTGGCAGTGGATTGCCATCGCCCATATATGTATGGATGAAATGTCCCTCTCCCGCAACCGGTGCTGAGTATGCAAATGTATATCTGTTGCATGCATCAGGATTGCCGTTGTTGCTCTTTAAGATTGACATAGCGTAATTGAACTCGCCATTGTCAATATGCATGATTCCTGAAATTCTAGGTGTATAGTTAGGAGCGTCAGGCTCAAACTCTCTTGTCCTTAAGGCCTGCTCAAATGTCTGCTGCTTGTCCATCAGCTCATAGATAGTATCTGTCTGGTCACCGTTTGTGACAATTGTCTTGTTGCCGAGCACTCTTACAGGTGCGTAAATGATAAGACTTGGATCCTCAAGCTTTGAAGGGTCAAATGCCTGTGTTCTGATGCCCTCGCCATCCTCTACAAATACTCTGTTGCGGCTGTTTTCGCTTCTGCCCATGATAAAGTATGCTGTTACAGCCTTCTTACCATCCTTTGTGCGGCCGATTACGATACCTCTGCCAGGGTATGTTGTGCTTGATAATTCCTTTGCTAATGATACTCTTTCCATGTCATCCTCCATGTTTTCTGATAATGTGGTCTGCATCCCCAAATTACTCGGGATCTGCCGGAATAAAAAAGACCGTCTGAACACACATAATAATATAAAGCTCTGCAGGAAACTTATATAAATGTGCGCCCAGACGGTCGGCAATCAACTGTTATACTCCATGTGGTTATCCACTTCCGTCAGTCATATAACTGCCTTTATTTAAGCATGTATTTTTGTCATTGTCAAGTGCCACTTTAAAATAAGCATGTACTTATAAGTTGTTCTTATAAGTACATGCTTGTAAATAATGCCATTATTTATTAATTTTTAAAGCTGTGTATAGGTGCCGGGATTCTTCCTCCACGGTTTACAAATGCATCACAAGAGAATCTGTTTACCGGCATAACCGGTGCACTTCCAAGGAGTCCTCCGATTTCTACCACATCACCTACATCCTTTCCGATTGCTGGAAGCAGTCTGCAGGCTGTTGTCTTTTGGTTTATCATACCGATAGCCATCTCATCTGCGATAATTCCTGAAATTGTGGTGGCCTTTGTATCGCCCGGGATTGCAATCATGTCAAGTCCCACTGAGCACACACAGGTCATAGCCTCAAGCTTTTCGAGAGTGAGTGCACCATCGTTTACGGCATCTATCATTCCCTGATCCTCTGATACAGGAATAAATGCACCTGAGAGTCCGCCGACATATGAGGATGCCATGATACCGCCCTTTTTCACCTGATCGTTTAATAGTGCAAGTGCTGCTGTTGTTCCCGGAGCTCCGGCTCTCTCTAAGCCTATCTCACAGAGAATATCGGCTACAGAGTCTCCGATAGCCGGTGTAGGTGCAAGTGAGAGGTCTATGATTCCAAATGGCACTCCAAGCTTCTTTGAAGCCTCCTTTGCCACAAGCTGTCCTACTCGTGTAACCTTGAAGGCTGTCTTCTTGATTGTCTCACAGAGCACCTCAAAGTTCTCGCCTCTTACCTTTTCAAGAGCTGTCTTTACTACTCCCGGTCCGCTGACACCTACATTGATGATGGCATCCGCCTCTGTCACACCATGGAAGGCTCCTGCCATAAACGGATTATCATCAGGAGCGTTGCAGAATACTACAAACTTGGCACAGCCTGATACAGGAAGGTGCTTTGTCTCCTCTGCTGTCTCCTTTATCATCTCGCCAATCAGCTTTACTGCATCCATGTTGATTCCGGTTTTTGTAGAGCCAACATTTACAGAGCTGCATACCAGGTCTGTCTCAAGCATTGCCTGAGGGATGGATTTGATTAAAAGCTCATCCGCCCTTGTCATGCCCTTTGACACAAGTGCTGAGTATCCACCGATGAAGTTGACACCTACCTCTTTGGCTGCTCTGTCAAGAGTCTTTGCTATGGTAACAAAATCCTCTGAGCTCTTGCAGGCCGCACCGCCGACAAGGGCGATAGGTGTAACTGAAATACGTTTGTTTACAATAGGGATACAGTAGTTGTTCTCTATCTCTTTTCCTGTTGATACAAGATTCTTTGCAAGTGTTGTAATCTTGTTGTAGATATTCTCATTTACCTTTGCAAGGTCTGAGTCTATACAGTCGAGCAGGCTGATACCGAGTGTGATTGTACGCACGTCAAGATTTTCCTTCTCCACCATGTCATTGGTCTCAATTACTTCACCAATATTTATCATTTTGCTGTTCTCCTTTAACTGTGTATGACATTTTTATGCTAAACTAGATTCGATGCATCATCTCAAAGATTTCTTCCTTCTGACACTTTATTGTTACACCAATTTCTTCTCCAAGTGCATCAAGCTGGTCAGAAATCTCTGCAAATGAAGCTGTAGCATTTGCCATATCAACAATCATCATCATGTTGAAATAACCTGAAACGATAGTCTGTGAAATATCAAGCACGTTTACACTGCCCTCTGACAGATATGTACATACCTTTGCAATGATTCCTACTGTGTCTTTTCCGACAACTGTGATGATTACTTTGTTCTTTGTGTTATCCATAACAACTTATTCTCCTGTTCTCTTATTCTACGGCTATGCGGTCTGATGCCCTGTCTCTCTTAGCCACATACATAGGGAAATCACTTGCCTTATATGGATTGTCTCCCATTGTGACCTCAAGCCTGACGGCTTCATACGCCAGCTTTTCGTAGTTGTTTTCTTTACTAAGGTGTCCCAGTATTACTGAGCCAAATTTATCATGAAGAAGCTCGCATAACAACTGCCCGCTTCTCTCATTCGACAAATGTCCGCTGTCACCCATGATTCTGCGCTTGAGTGGATACGGATATGCCCCTGTCTGGAGCATATTTATATCATGATTGGCTTCAAGCAGCAGCCCATCCAGGTTCTGAAGCTTTGAAACCAGTGCGTCATCATACGTGCCAAGGTCTGTCACGACCGCCATCGCATGATTTTCGTTTTTAAATCTGTACGCGACAGGATCAGCCGCATCGTGTGATATGTGAAGCGGCTCAAACTCTATATCGCCTATTGTAAAATCGACGCCTGCCTCAACAGGATGAAACAGTTCATCATCTATATTTCCAACGGATTTGGTACATTTTATGGCCCCGATTGTGGCCTTTGTTGCATAAATCGGAATATGATAGCGTCTTGCCATGACACCAAGCCCTGCGATATGGTCTATATGCTCATGTGTCACGAGAATCCCCTGCATATCTGTGGCCGTCATATCAAATTCATTCAGTCCGTTTTCTATTTTCTTACCGCTGATGCCCGCGTCTATGAGCACATGACAATCATCTGTGCCCACACATATACAGTTTCCACTGCTGCCGCTGGCAATGCTGCATAATTCTAACATGTTAATTCTCTTTCCAGTATAATTCTATTTTGTCTCCCTCATGAAGCTCCTCGGAAAACTTGGCATCTCTGCCATTTATTACAGTGGCTATTGCCCTGCCCTTTCCTGCCTGTAAATCAAATGAGATATGGGTAAATATATCGACAAATATATATGTATCCTTGCCTGACAGCTCTACAGGCTCACCGTTTACAATTACTGTAACTGTATTTTCTGATGAGTTTTCTTCGTGTATTTCTTCCTGTATATCATTTTTTGGCAATTCATTTTCCGGCAATTCGTTTTCCGGCACAGCAGATGCTTCAGCTTCTTTAGCAAACTCATCATGCAGCTCATCGAGCACCTGATTCATCATCTGCTCTGATGTTCTGGTCACTGTGTTGTCTGACTCTGTGCTGTTTGCATCCTGCTCAGCTAAGACCGAAGCATCATCTGAATCAGACTCTTGTGTGTCATTATAATTGTTATTGTCGATTCTTGCAACATCATATTCATCTGTTTTCCACTCAACAGAGAAATTTTCATATACAAGAGTGTCGAGATCAGCCTCTTCATTGTTTACAAATATCATCTGGTCTGTGTCAATAACGAGATCCATAAACTGCGCAATCTGACGCACTGTATAGTAATTTCTTGTCTCAATCACATCGTTTTCCCTGATGCTGTAATCCTCCGGCTCAAGCCTTCCGTTTACCTGGACAAACCTTGGACATGATACCTTTCTGCCGTTTATGATAAAAGTAATGACAGAATGATTGTACTCATCAAGCTGCGATATCTTATACACTGCTGCCTCCCCTGCTGTGGACGGCTCGATGACTATCTCACTATTTGGCTCAAGTGGTGTATTGATGCTTGCAGGCTTTCCGTTCATGGTCACCACTGCACCCTCTCCGGCCTCGCCTCTTACAAGCCTTGCCACACCGTTTACAGTAAAGTTTATCGGGGTGCCGCGCTTTGGAAACAGCTCATCGTTTGAAAATCCCGCCTGAATCGCCGCATCGACTATTGTAAGCCTGTTATTGTCATAGAGCTTTATTCTCTCACCATTGAATCTGACCATGATAAAATTATTTCTCTGCTCATAATAATTCAGACATATACCAATTGGAGTGACAAGAAGCGGATCCTTCTTAATATCCTCCTGCTCAAAGGTCACATCGCCAAGCACTTCCTCACCTCTTAGAGCGACTCTTTCCTCCGGCAGGTCAAGGTCTTCCGCAAGCTTTTCCGTGAAGCCGTGTATCTTGCCTCCGCCTCCGACTACAAAGCAGGCACTCACTGTTTTGTCACCGTTTAGCTCTCTGATTTTAGCCGATACCTCTTGTGCAATACTATCAACAACAGGTGCTGCCACATCCCAGACATCCTGTGCAGGAATTGTGTGCTCGATGCTCATGATATCCTTGTATGTAACCGTATCACTTGTCGTAGACTGAAGCTTGATGCTCTCCGCCATATTGAAATCCACGAGGAAATGCTGCACAATAACTTCTGTCATCTCATCTCCTGCATGCGGTATCATGCCATAGGCTATGATACTTCCATCTCTTGTGATTGAGATATCACTCGTTCCGGCTCCCACATCGACAAGTGCGATATTAAGCATACGATAGTTCTCCGGAATTGCCACATTGATAGCGGCGATAGGCTCCAATGTCATATTGGCAACACTAAGCCCTGCCTGTCCCACTGCCGCATAAAGTCCGTCCACCACATCCTCCGGCAGAAATGTAACTATGATATCCTCGCCTATTTTGTTTGCCTTATGACCCTCAAGGCTGATAAACACATCATCATTCAAAAAGAATTTGACTGTAGAATATCCCACACAGTAAAACTTATAGCTTGTATCGTTAACCTCCTTGAGTGCCTCCTGTGCTTTTTCTATGCCAAGCAGGTTAAGCGTATGGACATCCTCTCCGGTCACCACAGACTCCTGCGCATACTCATACTCCACATGCGTCGTGACAGTCTTTAATACTCGTCCTGCGGCTGCTATACACACCTCTTCAAGTGGCTGTCCTGTCTGTTTTTCAAGCTCGTTCTTTACTTCCTTAATGGTTTTTGCCACCCTGCCTATATCATGTATCTGACCGTCAAGCATCGCTCTGGTCTCATGCTCCCTGACATACTGTGCTGTAACCACAAATTCCTTGTCATCAGTCTGATAGCCGACAGTTCCTACAACATTTCTTGTACCAATATCCAAACCGAATACATTGTTCATTCCCACTACTCCTTGTATTTGCTAAGCGCTTTATTTATTGAAGCTATCGTGTTTTCGATATCTCCATCATTATCAATAACCTCCTTGCAGTGCCTTCTGTACTCAGCTTCTTTAAGCTGGCTTGCAAAGATACTGTCTATCTTCTCATCTGAATAGCCTCTTGATGACTTAAGTCTTTTTCTTCTGACTTCTTCACTTGCATAAATATACCACAGCTCGTCGCAGATTTCACCATATCCCTCCTCTATAAGGAGTGCTGCTTCAAGAACAAGCATGAACAGACCATCTTTTTTTGCCTCTTTAACTGCATTAAGCACATATTCCTTTACTGCAGGATGCACTACTTCGTTTAAAAGCTCTCTTTTTTTATCATCCGAAAAAATCACTCCGGCAAGTGCCGGTCTGTCAAAATGCCCGTCCTCATGCCATATCGGTTCGCCCGCAAACAATTCCTTTAATCTGTTGTAGCAGTCGCTTCCCGGCTCCATCAGCTCATGTGCTATCTCATCGGAAAGCATGACCTTTACGCCATCAAGTTCCTTAAGATAGCTAAGCACTGCCGATTTTCCGGCACCTACACCACCTGTTATTCCTATAAAAATCATATTATTTCCTTTTCTGTCATCAATGCGCATCATACCAGTCATAGCCACACTCGGTGCCCACCTCCATGGATACCTTCATGTCCACCGCACCACGCATCTCTTTCTCCAGAAGCTTAATCACTTTATCCTTCTCAGCTTCCTTTGTCTCAATTAAAAGCTCATCATGCACCTGAAGGATAAGCCTTGACTTTAAGCCCTCGTCAAGAAGCCTGTCATGCACACGTATCATGGCAATCTTTATGATATCGGCTGCTGTACCCTGAATAGGTGAGTTCATCGCAACTCTCTCTCCAAACTGTCTTTGCATGAAATTGCTCGAGTTCAGCTCAGGAATCGGTCTGATACGTCCAAACATGGTCTTTGTATAGCCATTTTTCCTGGCATCCAAAACCGTCTGATCCAAAAACTCCTTAATCTTTGGATATTTGACAAAATAGCTGTCTATATAGCCCTGTGCCTCTTTCCTTGAAATCCCCAGGTCGTTAGACAGGCCAAACGCACTGATACCATATACGATACCAAAATTTACCGCCTTTGCATTTCGTCTTTGAAGGTCTGTGACCTCATCAAACGGTGTGTCAAACACAAGGGACGCTGTACTTCTGTGGATATCCTGACCATTCTTAAAGGCCTCTATCATCCTTTCATCCCCTGAAAGCGCTGCCAGCACCCGAAGCTCGATCTGCGAGTAGTCTGAATCAACAAACAGATCTCCCTCATCTGGCAGAAATACCTTTCTGATAAGCTTGCCCAGCTCAATCCTTATCGGGATATTCTGCAAATTAGGCTCTGTGCTTGAAAGACGGCCTGTCGCAGTGATTGTCTGATTTAAGGTAGTATGGATTTTGCCATCGGATGCAATATATCCCGAAAGTCCGTCAGCATATGTGCTCTTTAGCTTTGTGAGCTGTCTGTATTCCAATATATCCGCAACAATCGGATACTCCGGCGCCAGCTTTTCAAGCACATCTGCCGCAGTCGAATAACCGGTCTTTGTCTTCTTTTCATTTGGCAGTCCAAGCTTTTCAAAGAGAATGACTCCAAGCTGCTTTGGCGAATTTATATTAAACTCTTCACCTGCTGCCTCATATATTTTCTTTTCAAGCTCAGTTATCGAAACAGCAAGCTTATCTCCATACTCCTTAAGCTTTATTCCATCAGCCCTTATACCCTCATTTTCCATATCATACAGCACAAAAACAAGCGGGAGCTCGATATCTTTATAAAGCGTGAGCATATCCATTTCCTTTAGCTTCTGCAAAAGAACCGGCTTTGATTTCCAGGCAGTATACACCTCGTAGCAGGCACAGTCCACTGCCTTTTTCTCATCCTCCTTCATCATCCGCGTGAAATCAAGCTTTCCCAGATAATCCTTTTTAGATGAGAGCATAAGCCCCAGATAGTCCTTTGCAACCGCATCATAGGGATACTCCCCGACAAGCGGATTGATAAGGTATGCAGCCACCATCATGTCAAAATATATGCCTCTGTCATCTGCCTTTATCTCTTTGCTCTTAAATCTGTGCAGATTGGTCTTTAAATCCGGTGATATCCATGACTTTACTTCCAGGGTATTTAATTTTTCATCCAGGAAGCTGCTTGAAATCTCATCACCTGTACAGATAAAATAAATGTCCTCCTCTGAAAAACAAATCGAAACAGCAAGATAATCGTTCGAAACCGGCTCCGAAAACAGACTTAGCTGTCCATCACTTTCGCAGTTTCCCAAAGACTCTCCCGGTACTACCGCAAAAGCGACCTCCCTGCCCTTTGCCTTCTCAAACACACTCTCTGCAGTCTTTAAGTCCCTTACTACCACAAAATGCTCCTCGGCATTGTTTTTAGGAGCCTCCACATTAAACCGTGACAGCATATTTTTGAATTCGTATCTTTTGCACAGTAAAAAGGCTTCCTCAGTGTAGAGTGACTCTACTCCGCCACTAAGCTTTGCATCAGAAAATTCATAGTCAACCGGCGCATCAAGTATGATTGTCGCAAGCTCCTTGCTCATAAGCGCCTGCTCCCAATACTCCACTATATTCTTTGAAGCCCTTGGCGGCTTTACATTCTCAGCGTCCTCATGTACTGCCTCTATACAGTGATATTTTGCTATAAGTGCGCCTGCTGTCTTTTCGCCGATACCAGGTACCCCGGGAATATTATCAGACGTATCTCCCTGCAGAGCCTTTACATCGATAAACTCCTTTGGAGTGACGCCGTACTTTTCGATAACATCTGCTGTATTGTAGTTTTCTATCTCGGTTCCTGTTTTCTTTGTCTTTGGAATCCTTACCATGACATGGTCAGTCGCAAGCTGCAAAAGGTCTCTGTCTCCGGAAATGATGGCGACATCCATACCGGCCTTTTCTGCCCTGACAGATAAGGTTCCAAGTATATCGTCGGCCTCATAGCCCTCCTTTTCCACGATTTTTATGCCCATAGCGGTAAGCATTTCCTTTATCATAGGCACCTGCTGCCTGAGCTCCTCGTCCATAGGCTTTCTCGTGCCCTTGTACGCATCAAACATCCTGTGGCGAAACGTCGGTGCATGCACATCAAATGCCACCGTCAGATAGTCAGGCTTTTCCTCGTCAAGAATCTTGAACATGATATTCAAAAATCCATAGACTGCATTTGTGTGAAGTCCCTCTGAATTGGTCAGATCAGGCAGCCCGTGATATGCCCTGTTTAAAATACTGTGTCCGTCTATAAGTACAAGCTTTTCACTCATTTTGATACTTTCCTTACTGTCAATTATAATATTGTTGTAATCGCTGCCGGTCACACTGCAGTGCAGGCAGTAACGTTAAATAGCTCTTGTATATTTCTTAAGCCACTGAGCCTCCTCATCATTCAAAAAAGGTGAAACAAGCTCATAAACTCTAGCATGGTAAGCGTTCAGGTATCCCTTTTCCCTGTCTGTCATCTGATTTGGATCAATCGCATCGAGATCTATCGGTACATAGGTCAGATTCTCAAAATACATAAACTGTCCATACTCATTTTTCTCACCCTTTCGGCAGATAAGCTCATTCTCTGTACGAATACCGAATTTGCCCTCTAAATAGATGCCCGGCTCATCTGTAGTGACCATGCCCTCTTCTATCACACGCTCTGCAGTTCTGCCCGGGTACTGCTTCCAGTGAAAGCTGTTTGGTCCCTCATGCACATTGAGCACATAGCCCACACCGTGTCCGGTACCGTGATTGTAGTCCATGCCAATCTCCCACAAAGGCTCTCTTGCCAGAATATCAAAATTAAGGCCCGAGCATCCCTCCTTAAACTTTGCATTTGCCAGGTTCATATTTGAGCGGCACACTCTCGTAAACATATCCTTCATCTCGTCAGTCACAGGGCCTAGTGCAAAGGTCCTCGTGATATCTGTGGTTCCCTCCAGATAATGTCCGCCTGAATCAACCAAAAGAAGACTCTCAGGCTTAAGCTGCCTGTCAGACTCCTCTGTTGCAGAGTAATGCACAATAGCACCATGATCAGCATATCCGCATATTGTGGCAAAGCTCAAATCAAGAAAGCCCTCCTGCTCAGCTCTAAGCGATGCAAGATAATCTGAAGCCGAAATCTCTGTCATGGATATCTTACCTATATTTGTCTTAAGCCAGTACATGAACTTGCACATCGCAACTGCATCCTTTAAATGCGCCTTGCGCAGATTTTCAAGCTGTACTTCATTCTTTACGGCCTTCATGACAACTGTAGGATCCTCCGCATCAATCACCTTAACACCATCCGGCAGGCTGTCGCAGATGCGGTAATTTACAATCGATGTATTTAAAAGCACTGTCTCTTTTTCATCAATATGCTTCACATATTCATAAAAATCATCGTAAGGTCTTGTCTGTATACCATTCTTATCGAGGTATGCCTTAAGAGTCTCTGTCACAACCTCTTCCTGCAAAAACCATATGCAGCTGTCCTGTGACAGTGCCAAGTATGAAAGCACTACAGGCACATAGCTTATGTCGCCTCCCCTGACATTTAAAAGCCAGGCGATATCGTAAAGTGATGACATCAGATGAAGTGTTGCACCCTTTTGTGCCATCTGCTCTCTGACTCTTTTAAGCTTTGAGCTTATATCCTCACCGGTATATTTATTGTCAAAAATCATGACAGGTGCCTTTGACATAGGTGGTCTGTCAGTCCATATAAGGTCAATCAGATCCTCATTTACGTACATGCTGCCGTGCTTTTCTTTTGCGATTTCTGAAAGTCTTTTGCCCCATGCGGCATTTACCACTCTGCCGTCAAAGCCTATTACACCGCCATCCGAAAGAGTATCCTTTATATACTCATCAACTGTCGGTACGCCCTCCTCGCCAATCTTAAAGAGCTTTACAGTGGTATCCTTAAGCTGCGCAGCCGCCTGCACAAAATACCTGCCGTCTGTCCATAGTCCGGCCTCATCCATAGTGATGACTGCGGTTCCTGCTGAGCCCGTGAAGCCTGTAATATATTTGCGTGCCTTAAAATGCTCTCCTACATACTCTGACTCATGAAAATCAGCAGTAGGAACCACATACAGCGAGATGCCCCTCTTTGCCATCTCGCTTCTCAATGCTTTTAATCTATCCTGTATCATTTTATTATGCCTCTTTAAATTCAAAAAATTTTGTATCTAATTCCGGATACATTCTCTTTAATGAGATTGGTTTGCCGGATTTATTCAAAAAACAGTGACTGCTTTTTGCAGTGGTGCGAAGCTCGCCTGTCTCCTTGTCCTTCATGACATACTCAAGCTCCATCTTGATTCCGTTATACTTAAGCAGCTTTGTGTAGATAACGACCGTATCATCGAAATGTACCATACTGTGATACTCTACCGATATCGACAGCACCGGACTTATGATTTCCATATCCTCCATCTGCCTGTAGTTGAGTCCTATCTGATCCATCAAATCAAGTCTTGCTTCTTCCATCCACTTGACATAGTTTGAATGGTGGATTATACCCATCTGATCTGTTTCATAATACTTTGCGTGGTGCTCGTAAGGACGGATTCTAAGTTCACCTTGTGAGCCGGCAATCTGTAACTCATTGTTTGCCATAAAAACTTCCTCCATTCATATTTTGGTCTTATTTCTATTATGCCACATTGGACAGCTAAATTCAACGACTTGACCGTAAAATATAAGCCGGCTGCTACCTGCGTATCATGCTGTAGCAGTCTCTGCATATATTGCGCGAATTTCCAATCGGAAGTATTCTTCCGCAATACCGGCATCTGATAATATACTCATCCTTGCTCTTTGATAGAAGCTGCATAATCTTTGCCTGTGTTTTGTCGCGCTCGTTTTCAAGCCAGTCCTCCTCCACAATTTTGCCCATGCGGACTGAAAACTGATAGTACAAATCAAGCTTTTTGTAATAGGATTCGTATTTCATGAGTCCCTGATACTTTGAATGCTTATCAGGCTTGTCGAGAGAGATATCAGATGTATACGACATGCAGTAGCGCAGCCATTGTCTGACAAGCTCCCTGTCCTTTATATCTATAGGACATGTAATCATCTTATAAAGCAGATATTTGTCATCAAAATCTGCGATAAAGTATCGCTCCTTATACGCATATCCATACAAAAACAATATCTCATCGACATTGATTTTCCTGAACGGTGCTGATGGCTTTGCCTCATGCCAGAGCTTAATTATCGCATCAAGCGGCGCATCCATTGTAAGGAGCACCTGCGGGAAGCCAAGACTTACTATATCAATATCCTGCTCCGGTATATTTAGCGTATTCTTCAGATAATTCAGATTCTTTTGTCCCAAAGCTGTCACATAGCCTGTATCATACAGACCAAATCTGCCTGCACGGCCCGCTATCTGTTTTATCTCAGAGATGACAAGCGGACGTCTTGATACTCCATCAAACTTTTCCACCTCCAGAAATACAATTCTTCTGACCGGCAGATTGAGGCCCATTCCTATCGCATCTGTTGACACGACAACCTGTGTCTTTTTCTCATTAAAAAGCGTCATCTGCCTACGCCTTATTTCCGGTGGCAGACTTCCGTATATGACACTTGGCTTTATGCCGTTTTCCTCCAGACGCCCTGCTATATTGAGTACCGACTTCTTTGAAAATACGATAAAGGCATCGCCCTCTCTTACATCCTGCGGAAATGAAAAAGGCTTATCCTCCAGCTTTAGAACTGTCTTTCTCTCATACTCCCTTATCTCATACTCGTCGTGGCACAGATTAATCAGATGAATGACTACATCCTTTGCCACCGGACTCATGCATATATGAATCTCTCCTGCAAGTGTACCAAGAATTGCCCTGGTCCAGGAATGTCCCCTGTCATCATCTGCAACCATCTGTGCCTCATCAATCACTGCGATATCATATTCCTTGTCACAGTCAAGCATCTCCACTGTCGATGCTGTAATTCTGCTGTCTGATACCTCAAGACACTCCTGGCCTGTAAGCATGGTGCATGGTATGCCTGCATCATTCATCTTCTCATATACCTCAAGTGCCAGAAGTCTAAGAGGCCCCAGATAAACTCCGTTTTGCGCCAGCTTAAGCCTCTCAAGCGCCTGATATGTCTTACCGCTGTTAGTCGGGCCTATATGGAGTATGAAGCGCCTTTTCATGCTCTGTGCTTTTGGAAACTCAAGCTCCGGCCGTGCCGGAACCAGCGTGACAATCTCTCTTCTAAGCTCCTTGCTGCGGAACTCATTATAAAGCTCTTTCATGCTCCTTGTACATATCGCACCTATATACTCCTTACGCAAAAGCTTTAGAAAATCCTCTGTGAGATACTCTGCCTCCTTCTCATCAAACTGCTCCATATCCACCCTTACGAGCTGCGGAAGGATTTCTCTATTTAAAATCTGCCTTGCATTTTTATTGTTGGAATAGTATGCAATCAATGCAAGCCTTTTTATTTCCTGATGCAGCTTGTCAAGTGCCACAGTCTCATTTTTTGAAAATCGCGCATATTTAATTGATTTTGCTTTGTTATTGAGCCTGTGAATATAGTGTGCCAGCTTTACAGGCTTACCTGTACTTCTCTTCGCATTCTCCCTGTACTGATCAACATAAAACTGTACCAGTACCTCTTCAAACGATTTTTCCATATATGTGTGTTATCCTCTTTATTTATATACACCGTTAAGAGTCACCTCAAACGTAACATCCTTTCCGGCTAGTTCTGTATTTACCTTATAATCATCCGGGAATTTAAGGTTTAAATCAAAGGTTTCTCCCACCTTGAGATCGGAAGAGCACACGTCTGA
>OLEX01000486.1_pt1 | contig 11351 bp, 7 predicted proteins | sample 1608641 | NCBI WGS metagenome assembly OLEX01 (sample SAMN02674964, study PRJEB24791) | human gut metagenome, SKBSTL008 | isolation source: stool | host: Homo sapiens | place: USA
GCCGCCCCATCGACAACGTGAAGATCATGAGCACCGACATCGAGCGCATCAAGGGCGTGCTCACCGCCCAGGATACCGTCAGCCGCATCTATATCAACTTCTGCAACCCGTGGAGCAAGAACGCTTCCTCCAACAAGCACCGGCTCACCTATCCCCGCCAGCTCATCCAGTACCGCGAATTCCTGAAGGACGGCGGCGAGATCTACTTCAAGACCGATGACGACGACCTGTTCCGCGACAGCCTGGAGTATTTCCCTGCTTCCGGCTACGAGATCACCTGGAAGACCTTTGACCTGCACGAAAACGAGCCGGAGTGGAACATCCGCACCGAGCACGAGGGGATGTTCACCGAGATGGGCATCAAGATCAAGGCCCTGATCGCCAGAAAGCTGCCCGGCGATGCCGCCGTGACCTGGATCGAACCCAAGGTCCTGAAAAAGAGGAAGGCTGCGGAGGAAGCCGCTGCCGCCGCAAAGGAGGAGTAAGATGTCCTTTTTTGTCAACACCATGGTCTGCGGCTTTTCGCTGTATCAGATCCTGGCGTTTTTCCTGATCTACTCCTGCCTGGGCTGGTGCCTGGAGGTCATCTATGCCGCCGTTTCCACCGGCCAGCTGGTGAACCGCGGCTTTCTGAACGGCCCGGTCTGCCCCATCTACGGCTTTGGCATGATCATCGTGCTGTTCACCCTTTCGCCGCTGGCAGACAACCTGCTGCTGCTCTATATCGGCGGCGTGATCCTGCCCAGCGTGCTGGAGCTGGTGGGCGGCTGGGCGCTCTACAAGCTCTACCACACCCGGTGGTGGGATTACAGCGACTTCCCCTTCAACATCGGCGGATATATCTGCCTGGAGTTCTCCCTTTTGTGGGGCGTGGGCACCATTGTGGTGATGAAGGCCGTTCACCCCGTGATCGCGGGCTTTGTGGAGATGGTCCCCCAGATGGTGGGCTTTGTCCTCATGTGCATCCTGTACGCCTGCTACGCCGCCGACGTGGTCGTGACCGCCTTTGCGGCCTCTGACCTGGCCCGTGAGCTGGATGCCCTGGAAAAGGTGGCCGACAGTATGCACGCCGTGTCCGATGCCATGACCGAGCTGCTGGGCACCACCGCCATGGATGTGGACCAGAAGATGGACGAGAGCCGCCTGCAGCTCAAGCTGGCGGCTGCCGAGGCCCGGGACAATGCCGCCAAACTGAGCCCCCGGGATGCCGCTGCCGCCCTGCGCGCCAAGGCCGACGAGGCCATGGAGGCCGCCCGCAAGTCCTCCCAGGAGGCCCGGCTCAATGCCTCTGAGGCCGCCACTGCCGTCAAGCTGGCTGCCAGGGGCACCGCAGAGCGCACGGCAGAGCTGCTCCGTCTGGAACAGCTGGCCGAGGAGCTGCAGGCCCGCAGCGAGGAGATGCGCGCCCGCACCCGGAGCTCCAAGTACTTTGGCAAGGGCCGTATGCTCCGCGCTTACCCCAAGCTGCGCCACGGCGAAAAGCACCGCTCTCTGGATGAGCTGCGGGAGCGCCTGAAGTACGAGCGCAGGCACTGACCCTGCCCGTTGCAGCAACCCCAAATGCCCCTGACCGGCTTCTTTCGGTCAGGGGCATTTTTCTTGCACTGCATTCTCCATAAAATCAGGCAGATCTTTTTCTGCTGCACGATTTTGTTCTCATTATGTTTTCAACATTATACGTTCCTTTTTTGTATACTTTTCCAAATCTATTTTCGTCATATTGACAAAAAAAGAGTATTTTATCCTGTGCAATATGCTATTCCCGCTAAAAACGGAAGAATCGGCAAGCCAGTCGAAAGGCTGCGACGCAAAGCTACAAGGGCCTGTAATATGGCAGCCAGCCGCACGTTATCTCTCCGGGTAAGGTAATCCGAAACCTTGCACCTCCTTGTGAAGATGCGTCGGCTTCCCTTCAGGAGAGCGAGCGCGCAGCGGGTCTACAAGGGTTCAGAGCGTTGTACCAGCCGTTTGGCCGGTGCGGCGCTCTTTTGTTTTGGCTGAAATAGAGAGAGTTTTTTGGGAATATCATGGAAAAGGAGTAAAGAATTATGAGACCTAAGCGTTTGATCAGCTTATTGGTTGCGGTCTGCATGATGATCACCATGCTGCCCCTGTCGGCAGTCACGGCATTTGCAGCAGACACGCCATCGTCAACTGAACAAGAAATTAGCGTTGGCGATTACAAGTATGCCTATACGGTAAATGCAGGCGGCAGTACTGCAACCATCACAGAATTTCGTGGACCTGTTGATCCAAAAAACACTGGCCCCTACGACATCGAAATACCCGAAAAGTTGGGCAACTACACTGTAACCGTTTTGGGAGAAGATTCATTTTCCACCGATGATTTCGACTCCCCACTGTACGACATTCATCATACCAAAATTCAGTCCGTCACCATTCCGCAATGCGTCACTTCCATCGGTGAGGCTGCCTTTGCACAATGCCGTGCCTTGCAATCTCTTACCATCGATGACGCTGCCACATCAATAGGAGACTGGGCCTTTAATGAATGCCTTAAACTTACAACGCTTTCATTAGGTGAAAAAATTACGAAGATCGGCGATTATGCCTTTGATGATTGCCGTATTCTGAATAACGTCACCATTCCACAAAGCGTTACTTCCATCGGCAAACAGGCCTTTGGGCGTTGCTACGGGATGGACTCTTTTACCATCAAAGACGCTGCCACATCGATAGGGGAGTACGCCTTTTGGGACTGCCAGAAGCTTGAAACGCTTTCGTTAGGTGAGAATATTACGACGATCGGCGATGATGCCTTTAGAAGTTGCTACAAGCTGGAAACCATTACGCTCCCTGCTGGATTGGCTTCTTTCGGAAACTGTCTGATTGGTTGTCCGGCTGGACGTAAATGGGACTATCACGGAAACCCCATTAACCCCATTGGTGCCATCTACTACAACAACGACAGGGATCACGCAGAAAATCTTGAAGGCTATAATGTACTGAAAAATCGCAATTTTCTTTACCTCTGCAAGGTGACCTTTGATGCCAGGGGCGGCAAGACCGACTACCCTGAGGTGCCGGTTTATAAGACCGAAAAAATCACTGATACCAAGGCAAACGAACTGACTGAAAACGATCTGAATGCCATCAATCATCCCACCCGTGCGGGTTACAAGTTCACCGGCTGGTACACCGACGATGACCAGCTCTTTGTTGTGAAAGATACCGCAATTATGGATGACATCACCCTCCATGCCGGTTGGGAGTTCGACCCCAATGCTCCGGTCTGCCACCCGCTGACCTTGAAGGACGGCGTTATCACCAGCGTAACAGTGCCCGGCAAGAATGGTGCTGACCCCGAGGATATCACCGAGATTGTTAAAAAGAATGCCAACGAGGACGGTTCCTTTAATGTCCCCGAGGGTGCAACGGTGAGTGTTGCATTTGATAAGGATGCTTTTGCAGATAGCGGTCTGAAATTTGGCCACTGGGATATCACCGGCCTGGATGATCCGAACGCTTATCAGGATAAGGAAAGCTTTGCCTTTGAGATGCCTGCAAAGGCCGTGACCCTGAAAGCCATGACACAGGATGCATCCATTGAAGATGACGAGCCCGATATCGTTGGCCCCATCGTGATCGGCACTACTGTTGTTGTCGGTGGTGCAGTGCTGGGCTATCAGGCCTATTCTCTGGGCGCTGAATTTGCAGGCAAGCTGATGGCTCTGCCCTACTTCCCCAGCAACCGCAGCGCCCTTGCCATGATGCTGTGGGAGGATGCAGGCAAACCTATGCCCGAATCCGAACTGCTCTACCCCGATGTCGGGCAGGAAGAGCGGGATATGGACCTGCAGCACGCCGCCCGCTGGGCCATGGAAAACGAGCTTATCCCTGACCTGAACGATGAGGGCACGGCTCCGGAAGAGATGAAGTTCTTCCCGGCCAATCCCGTAAGCAAGCTTGATGTGCTGAATGCATGGCAGAAGGCACAGGAGCTCAAGAACAACTAACGACATCCCCGAATATTCCCAAATATACGTAGAAGCGCCTCATCCTTCACCGGATGGGGCGCTTCTGCGTTGTAATGAGTCGAATTTTCTGTTATACTGTACCTGTCGGCCTTCCGACCTCGATCTATAAGAGGAAGGGGGTGATTCCTATGGATATTTTATTCTCTTTCATCCTGTCCGTCGCAGCGGGTGTGGTCAGCTACTACATCTGCAAGTGGCTTGAGGAACAGTTCAAGGCCGGTAAGCACTAACCCTTAGCAAGCAGGAAGCCCCTTTGACAGTCGCAATGTCAAGGGGGCTTCTTGTTGCTTTGGTGATCCTATGGATATCACCTTATTCTCTTTCGCATTCCTATTATATGCGTTGGAATGCCAAAAGTCAAGCGTTTTTCGTATACCCACAGCAAGCAGGAAGCCCCCTCGGTATTCGCACTACCGCGGGGGCTTCTTGTTGCTACTTGGTGAGTTTTATGAACTGCAACCAATCTCTTTTACAGCTTTATTATATGCTGTATCGCTCAAAAAGTCAAGCAGATTTTGTTTTGCTCACGCCCACAGATCCTCGGGGTACAGGCCCTCCTGGGTTTTCTGGGCGATGGCGGCCACCACGGTGGGCTTATCCTCACGGTAGGTCACACCGTACCACTTATCGGTGCTCTTGAGCACGGTGACTGCCGCCTTACCCTCATCGATGAGCTCGCTGGCCACAGTGGGCAGGAAATACTCGCATTTGAGGGGATTCTTGGGCAGATTCTCACACAGCCAGCCTGCAAAGCGGCGGTCGGCCTCGTCCAGGAAGCTCTTGCCGAAGCCCCACAGGTTCATGCTGACAGGTGCTTCCACCGGCAGGTCATCCGTGCCCTCACCGGTGAGGGAGGTGCAGCGGATGCCGCCCTCATAGGTCTCGATGCCGGTGCGCTCGGTCACGCTGTGCAGGGTGCCGTCCGGGTTCACCACGCAGACACCGCGGGAGACGGTGCCGTTCTCGGAGACGGTATTTTTGAGCAGGTAGCTCACCATGCAGTAATCGTAGACGTTGCCGTCCTGATGGGTGGACAGATACTCATAGATGACCTTGAAGGCCTCGGGGCCGTAGTAATCGTCCGCGTTGATGACAGCGAAGGGACCATCGATGAGGTCTTTTGCGGCCAGCACGGCGTGGCAGGTGCCCCAGGGCTTGACACGGCCCTCGGGGATGGTGAAGCCTGCGGGCAGCTCATCCAGCTGCTGGAAAGCGTATTTCACGTTCATGCCCTGAGAGACGCGGTCACCGATGGCGGCTTTGAAAGCCTCCTCGATCTCATGCTTGATGACAAAGATCACGGTCTCAAAGCCTGCGCGGTGGGCATCATACAGGGAGTACTCCACAATGGGCTGACCCTTGGGGCCCACCGGGTCGATCTGCTTCATGCCGCCGTAACGGCTGCCCATGCCGGCAGCCATGACCACCAATACCGGTTTGTTCATTTTTCTTTCCTCCTGCGTCAGTGCGCTGTTCTTTGAGTCTATTATACTCCAAATTTTCCCGGGCAACAAGGGACAGCTTTTCCTTGAATTTTTGCATGGATTCTCACCCGCTGCCGTGATAGAATAGAGGCAATGGAGTTTCCGCAGAAAAGGAGAATGCTTATGTCAACCAAAACTGTCTGGATCACCGGCGCGTCCTCCGGCATCGGGCGGGAGTTTGCCCGCCGCTATGCCCGGCTGGGTTTTCGGCTCATCCTGACCGCCCGCCGCCGCGACCGGCTGGAGACCCTTGCCGCCGAGCTCCGGGCGAAACACGGCACCCTCTGCCGCATCGTACCCGCCGACCTTGAGCAGGATGCGCAGATCACCGCCCTGTGCGAAGCACTGGCAGACGAACGCATCGACCTGTTCATCAACAACGCGGGCTTTGGTGCCTGCGGTGCCTTTTCCGAGACGGACGCGGGCAAGGAGCTTTCCATGCTGCGGGTAAACGTGCTGGCCATGCACCGGCTGTTCAAGTTCACTCTGCGCAAGATGGAAGCCCAGGGCTTCGGCACCATCCTGAACGTGGCATCCTCGGCGGGCCTGCTGCCGGGCGGGCCCTATATGGCGGGCTACTATGCCTCCAAAGCATACGTTGTCAGCCTGACCCGCGGCGTGGCTGAGGAGCTGCGGGAGCAGCACAGCCCGGTCTATGTCTGTGCCCTCTGCCCCGGCCCCGTGGACACCGAGTTCAACGACCGCGCCGACGTGGTGTTCGCCCTCAAGGGCATCACCCCGGAGCTCTGCGTGGAGGAAGCCATGCGCGGGATGCTCCGCCGCAAGACCATCATCGTGCCCAGCACCCTGATGCGCCTTGCCACCACGGCCCAGAAGCTCGTTCCCACGCCCCTGCTCATGCCCATTCTGGCCCACCAGCAGAAGAAAAAGCTGGGCTGATGGCCGCTTGACAGCGCACCGCCGCTCATGTATCTTAGAGGTATCCGAAAAAGCAGGAGGAAGTCTAATATGGCATGGTTATACCATTTCAATCAGATCGTCACCCACGGCATGGAGGGGTTTCTGGAGACGGCAGTGCCGCTGATCTCCGGGCTGGCTGAGATCATCGGCCTGTTCATCATCGTCACCAGCCTTGTCAAGGCCACCTACCACTATGTGCGGGCCACCTTTTTCCATGGCCAGCACGATTTCCTCCACGAGATGTCCAGCGGCCTGACCACGGCGCTGGAGTTTCTGATGTCGGCGGAGATTGCCAAGACCTTCCTGCTGCAGAATCTGGAATCGGTGGTGCCGCTGGCGGCCACCTTTGCCCTGCGGGCCATGATGAGCCTGATGCTCCACTGGGAGATGGAGGGCGGGCACCGCTCCGGCCGCAAAAAGGAAGAAACGCCCGCCGGTGAGACCAAGAAAAAAGAATGACTTGTAAAGCTTTCCTCTTTTTTCTCGGTTCTGGGTTGTGTAAAACGTAAAAATCGTGCCCCGGCTCTTGACAGTTTTGCACAAAGGGGCTATACTCGTGCCATCGAAAGCAAAGGCGCTGACGGAAGTAATTCCGCCAGCGCCTTTTGTGTTTTCGCTGGATATTGCTCGGGAGGAATAGAGGGCCTCCTGAACAAGGCTCCCGCGCACATTCGGTGCGGGGAGCGCATTACAAACCGGGGAGGTATTATAATGTTCAGTTCCATAAACACCTGTTGGGTGCTGGTTGCTGCATTCCTAGTCTACTTTATGCAGGCCGGTTTTGCGCTGTGTGAGGCGGGCTTTACCCGCGCCAAAAACACCGGCAACATCCTGATGAAAAACATGATGGACTTCTGCATCGGCACACCGTGCTACTGGGTCATCGGCTTCGGCCTGATGTTCGGCGGCACAAGCGCGCTGATCGGCGGGTTCGATCCGTTCATTCAAGGCGATTACAGCCACCTGGGGCTTGATATCCCGCTGTGGGTGTACATCGTGTTCCAGACCGTGTTCTGTGCCACGGCAGCCACCATCGTGTCCGGCTCCATGGCCGAGCGCACCAACTTCAAGGCTTACTGCGTTTATTCCGCTGCGATCTCGCTGGTGGTCTACCCCATCTGCGGCCACTGGATGTGGGGCGGCGGCTGGCTGCAGAGCATGGGCTTCCATGATTTTGCCGGTTCCGCAGCCGTTCACAATGTGGGCGGCGTGATCGCCCTGCTGGGTGCCGCAATGCTCGGCCCCCGTATCGGCAAATACGACAAGGACGGCAACCCCCACGCCATTCCCGGCCACAACCTGACCGCCGGTGCGCTGGGCGTGTTCATCCTGTGGTTCTGCTGGTTCGGCTTCAACGGCGGCTCTTCCCTGAGCCTTGCCACCGATGAGGCCATGACCCTGACGGGCCTTGTCTGCTTCAACACCAACCTGGCCGCTGCCGTTGCCACCTGTGTGACCATGATTTTCACCTGGCTGCGCTACGGCAAGCCCGATGTCTCCATGACCCTGAACGGCTCTCTGGCCGGTCTGGTCGCCATCACCGCAGGCTGCGACGCGGTCTCTCCCTTCGGTGCCTTCATCATCGGCTTCGTGGCCGGTATCCTTGTGGTCCTGAGCGTTGAATTCTTTGATAAGATCGCAAAGATCGATGACCCCGTGGGCGCTGTCTCCGTTCACTTTGCAAACGGCGTGTGGGGCACCATTGCTGTGGGCCTGTTCTCCAACGGCGGCGACGGCGTGGGCAAGGGCCTGTTCTACGGCGGCGGCTTTGCACAGCTGGGCACCCAGCTGCTGGGCCTTATCACCGTTGATGTGTACGTTGTGGTCGTGATGTTCATCATCTTCAAGATCATCGACAAGACCATCGGCCTGCGCGTCCCCGCTGAGGTGGAGATCGACGGCCTGGATATCCACGAGCACGGCCTGGCTTCCGCTTACGCCGGTTTCTCCATCTCCGATGCCAACGCCGCTGCCATGGTGCCCAACGAGAACACCGATCTGGGCGAGGATGATGCCTCCAAGGCAAGCGCCGTGCAGATGAACGCTGCCGTGCCTGTGGTCAAGGAGCCTGCCGTCATCCACGATGGCATCTACGATACCGGGATGCACAAAGTATCCATCATTGCAAAGCTCTCCAAGTTCGATCAGCTCAAGACCGCGCTGAACGATCTGGGTGTGACCGGCATGACCGTGACCCAGGTGATGGGCTGCGGCATCCAGAAGGGCACCACCGAGAAATACCGCGGCGTGCCTGTGGACAGCACCCTGCTGCCCAAGATCAAGGTCGAGGTCATCGTTTCCAAGATCAGCGTAGACGCTGTGGTGGATGCCGCCAAGAAGGCCCTGTATACCGGCCACATCGGCGATGGCAAGATCTTTGTCTACAACGTGACCCGCGTGGTCAAGATCCGCACCGGCGAAGAGGACTTCGCCGCCCTGCAGGATGTGGAGTAACGCTCTGCACAATTTCAACCGCTGTCCCGCTTTGAAAGCGTGACGATATTTGTTCTCCTTGTTCTCCTTTTCCTTTTTCTGAAATCCATTCGGCAGAACCCCTGCTTCCTCCACACAAGGAAGCAGGGGTTTGTCGTTGTCACCACGATGTGAGCCTCCCTGCAATGGTTCCGGGTTGACATCCCTGTGCGGGCGTGTTATTTTGGAGTGTAAAATTTTCAGTTTTTTTGTATCAGGAGTTTCTATGAGCAACTTGAATGATTTTAACCGCGAGGCCAAAGCCGCCCTGTGGGTGGCCCTGCAATGGCTGCTGCTGGCTGTGCCCACGGGTCTGGTCTGCGGCGTAGTCGGCACAGCGTTCCACCTGAGCGTGGAGTACGTCACCGAGCTGCGGGCCGCGCAGAGCTGGCTGCTGCTCTGCCTGCCGCTGGCGGGCCTTGCCATCGTGGCACTCTACAAGGTCACAAAGTGCGAAGGCGTGGGCACCAACAATGTCATCCGCGCCGTGCAGAGCGGCGAGCCGGTCAGCCCGCTGCTGGTGCCCGCCATCTTTCTGGGCACGGTGCTCACCCACCTGTGCGGCGGTTCTGCCGGCCGCGAGGGTGCAGCCCTGCAGATGGGCGGCAGCATTGGCTGGAACGTGGGAAAACTGCTCCATCTGAGCGATTACGTCCGCCGCACCGCCACCATCAGCGGGATGGCAGCGTTCTTCTCCGCTCTGTTCGGCACCCCGCTGACCGCCGCCCTCTTCGCCATGATGGTGGAGGACGTGGGGCTGACGTTCACTTCGGCCTTTATGCCCGCGTTCACGTCGGCCCTCATTGCTTACGGCGTATCCCTGTTCTTCGGGATTGCCCCGACCAATTTTGTGCTCAATTCCATCCCGCACCTGACGCTGGAAACCGCGCTTCAGACCGCCCTGCTGGGCATTGCCTGTGCCGCCGTGACCCGGCTGTTCTGCTGGACGCTTCACACCCTGGAACACGGGATCCCCAAACGGATCCCGAATCCCTGGCTCCGGGCTTTTGCGGGCGGTGCAGCCGTGGTAGCGTTCTCGTATCTGTTCGGTGTCGGGCGGTACAACGGGGCCGGAATGGCCGTCATTGCCGATGCCGTGGAGCAGGGCACTGCCCTGCCCTGGGATTTTCTGTGCAAGATCTTCCTGACCGCCCTGACCCTGGCAGTGGGCTTCAAAGGCGGCGAGGTGGTCCCAAGTTTCTACATCGGGGCGACCTTTGGCTGTGTGGCTGGCCCCCTGCTGGGCCTGCCCGCCGGGTTTGCCGGTGCCATCGGTCTGGTCTGCGTGTTCTGCGGAGCCACAAACGCCCTGATCCCCTCCATCCTGCTGGGATTCGAGCTGTTTGGCGGGCAGGGGCTGGAGCTTATTGCGCTGGGCTGCGGCGTGTGCTACATGCTCTCGGGCCACCACGGCCTCTACAGCAGCCAGACCTTTGTCACCAACAAGCTGCGGCCGGAGTACGCCTCCCACAAGTGGCGGATCAAGCTGAAGAAAAAAGAAGAATGATTTTTCGCAGATTTTCGCCGCGGAGAGCTTGATTTTTTGCCGCCATCGTGCTACAATCAGCGTAGTTTCATCCTGACCAAAGCGATGATGCGGACAAACCGAAGCTCGTTCCCCATGACGCAGAGAGGGCTGCCCCGGATACCGGGTGCTGCAAGCAGCCTGCCGTGCATCGAGCTTCTACCACCGCAGAGCGCAGAGGAGAACCTCTGCCGGGTGCGCCCGTTACAGCACAGCGAGTGGCGTGTTCTCAAGGGCACGCAATTCGGGTGGAACCGTGGAACGCGTGAAATCTTCAGGCGCTTCATCCCGTAAATTTGAGCGGGATGGAGCGCTTTTTTGTTTTAACTTTCATCAAAAGGAGAACCACTATGAAGATCATCTACAAAGACGGCCATGTGGACGAGTGCCCGCAGGACCAGGAACTGCATGTTATCCGCCACACCGCTGCTCACATCATGGCGCAGGCCATCAAGCGCCTGTACCCCGAGGCTGACTTTGCCTTTGGCCCTGCCACCGAGAACGGCTTCTACTACGATGTCGATCTGGGCGACACCAAGCTCACCGATGACGATCTGGCCAACATCGAAAAAGAGATGCGCAAGATCTGCAAGGAAAATCTGGCCATCAAGCCCTTCATCCTGCCCCGTGACGAGGCTGTGAAGCTGATGGAGGAGCGCCAGGAGCACTACAAGATCGAGCACATGGCTGACCTGGCCGACGAGACCGAGTTCAGCTTCTTCCAGCAGGGCGAGTACGTTGACATGTGCATCGGACCCCACCTGACCTACACCAAGGCACTGAAGGCCTTCAAGATCACTCAGCAGTCCGGCGCATACTGGAAGAACGACAAGGAAAACAAGATGCTGACCCGTATCAACGGTGTGGCATTCCACAACCAGGAAGAGCTGGAAGCCTGGGAGAAGGAGCAGCAGGAGGCCCGTGAGCGCGATCACCGCAAGATCGGCAAGG
>OLEX01000493.1_pt1 | contig 11263 bp, 10 predicted proteins | sample 1608641 | NCBI WGS metagenome assembly OLEX01 (sample SAMN02674964, study PRJEB24791) | human gut metagenome, SKBSTL008 | isolation source: stool | host: Homo sapiens | place: USA
CTAACCATTAATCATTAACCACTAAAAAATGAACATAGGAGATAAAGCCCCGGAAATATTAGGCTTAAACGAAAAAGGAGAAGAAATTCGTTTAAGTAATTACAAAGGAAAAAAGATAGTACTCTATTTTTATCCTAAGGATATGACATCTGGTTGTACTGCCCAGGCATGTAATTTGCGTGATAACTATGCGGAACTGCGCGCCCATGGTTATGAAATAATCGGTGTCAGTGTGAATGATGCCAAATCGCATCAGAAATTTATTGAAAAGAACGAGCTACCCTTTACTCTTATTGCCGATACCGACAAGAAGTTGGTAGAACAATTCGGAGTATGGGGCGAAAAAAGCATGTATGGCCGCAAATATATGGGAACGTTCCGCACAACTTTCATCATTAATGAAGAAGGTATTGTAGAGCGTATCATCACTCCGAAAGAAGTGAAGACCAAAGACCATGCGGCACAAATTTTATAATCATTAAACATTAACAACGTGGCAAAAAAAGACGAACTGAATTTTGAAAATGGCAACAATCTGGCATCAGGTGAAAAGCTGAAAGCCTTGCAGGCTGCCATGGACAAGATAGAAAAGAGCTTTGGCAAAGGCTCTATCATGAAAATGGGTGACGAAAGTGTCGAACAAGTAGAAGTTATTCCCACAGGGTCCATCGGCCTCAATGTAGCTCTTGGCGTGGGAGGATATCCCCGCGGACGTATCATCGAGATTTACGGCCCGGAATCCTCCGGTAAGACAACCCTCGCCATTCATGCCATTGCTGAAGCGCAAAAGGCAGGAGGCATTGCCGCATTCATTGATGCAGAACATGCTTTCGACCGCTTCTATGCGGCAAAACTGGGTGTGGATGTGGACAATCTGCTGATATCACAACCGGACAACGGCGAACAAGCGCTGGAAATCGCAGAGCAACTGATCCGTTCTTCCGCTATTGACATCATTGTAGTGGACTCTGTGGCTGCCTTAACCCCGAAAGCTGAAATTGAAGGCGATATGGGTGACAACAAGGTGGGTCTGCAAGCCCGACTCATGTCACAAGCCTTGCGTAAACTGACGGCAGCTGTCAGCAAAACACGCACCACCTGCATCTTCATCAACCAGTTGCGCGAAAAAATCGGTGTCATGTTCGGCAATCCCGAAACAACTACCGGCGGTAATGCACTGAAGTTCTATGCCTCCGTACGTCTTGACATCCGTGGAAGCCAAGCCATCAAAAACGGCGATGAAGTAATCGGCAAGCAGACCAAAGTGAAAGTTGTAAAGAACAAGGTAGCTCCTCCTTTCCGTAGAGCGGAATTCGACATCATGTTCGGTGAAGGCATCTCCCGTGCAGGCGAAATCATTGACTTGGGTGCAGAGCTTGGCATCATCAAGAAAAGCGGCTCATGGTTCAGCTATAACGAGACGAAAATTGCCCAGGGACGCGACGCCGCCAAGCAGGTCATCCTTGACAATCCGGAACTGGCAGAAGAGCTGGAAGGGCTTATCTTTGCAGAATTGAGAAAAGACAAATAACAAAAAAACTTGCCAATAGAATGTTTTGTTTTTCTATTGGCAAGTTTCCCTAAAAGGGTACCGCTTCCTATTCCATTTTTTCCAAACGTTCTTCCAAAGCCTCCATGCTTTTTTCAAAACGTTTCCAAGTATCGGCATCCATCTGTTCTTTCAGATACTTGTTGTCTTTCAGTTTAGCTACATTTTCCAGCCCTTTCAATGCCAGTTCTTGCGAATGCTTCAATTCTCCAAGCCAATCGCGGTTCTTCAGCTTCTCTATCTCAGCCCAGTTTATATCCGGAAGCTGTATATTCACATTGTTACCATTCCAGCTGGTATTCTGATACATCATGATATTCTGTATATCCTTCAAAGTCATATCACCTTCCAGATAAACAAATTTCAGAGTAGCTGCACCATCTACAATCATAATCAGCTCCTTCACCTTTTCCCCTTTACGGCTCATGTAGAATTCAGAACTGGAGACTGTCCCTTTCTGCTTCATCAGCAATTCATATCTGGAAGACTGCACCAAAGAACGAAGATCCTTACGCATTTCTTTCTTTACATTATTATCCATTGTAGAAAGTACCTGCACAGAGTTCAACTGTCCGGACACTTTCCCAATATAAACATCTTTAGTAAACAAGTTGGGATTCGTTTCTATCATTGCCTTGGATATGTAGACGGACGACACGCCTTTCATATCTCCATACTTGTTGAATAGGTTCTTCTGTGCCTGGCAAAGCAAAGGCAACATCAGCAGTACACCTGCCAAAATAATTTTCATTGTTTTCATATCAGATTATTGTTGAATTTCTTTTCTTACTTCCTGGTTCACCTTCGTTACGTCTATCCGCGTTTCCTCTATCTGCTCAATTCCCTTGTTCAGATTCGCAGACACCTCGATTAAAGTGGCCTGCAATGCCTTATAAGCAGCTTCCGGATCAGAGAAAGTGTCCTGAGGTGTAGGAGGACGCATATCCTCTCCCATGTTCGTAATGCCATAACCTACACCTACAAGAACCAGAATGGTGGCAGCAATACCTCCTATCCAGCGCCAATTACGTTTGGCCTTGTTCCGGTGGAAAAAACGTTGTTCCTCTTCAGCCTTTTCATCAATCATCCGGCTCAGTTTATCCTCCAATCCGGCGGGAACATTATCCACCACTTTCCCGGGAAAAAAGCTGAGAAAGAGTTTCTTGTCCTTCTGCAAGTGCTCGGGCACTTCTTCGGTTCTGAAAGCTTCCTTCAACAACTCTTCTTCCTGCTCGTTGGTATTCCCTTCATAAAATTCGGCGAGCAGCCTTTCAATTTCCTCGACTTTCATAGTTACTCCATTTATTAAATTCCTCACGTATCTTTTTTCTTGCCCGGGACAACAGTACACGGACATTGGTAGCATTCAATCCCGTGACCTGCTCTATCTCTTCATAAGAACATCCCTTGACATCACGCAACGTTACTATTTTCTGCTGTTGCACCGGCAGATGGGCAATGATGTGCCTTACCTGCTGCGCTTCATCCCTCACTTCAAAGTTATCTGCTTGAGACACATTATGCACTTCGGCCAACTCCACACTCTGTCTGCTCAAAGTATACTTTCCCGAACGAAGCAAATCAAAGCACATATTTTTCACCAGAGTAACGCTGAATGCTTCCGGATTACTGATAATGGCCAGTCCTTCCCGCTTGTCCCACAACTTCAGATAAGCTTCCTGCACCAAATCTTCAGCATCGGCAGCATTCTCCAATAGTCTATAAGCTATGCAGTACAACTTGCGATGATATGGCAGAAACTCTTTTTTAAAACTTTCAGCGTCCATGGGCTATTTATCAATAGTAGATTCCTGTTTATACCCTTCAGACGTAGGGGGAAAGGATTTTGTTACACGACCAGGAAAAAAAATGGAAAAAAAATGAAAACACCAATAGCACCAGCCCAAGAGTGCGTTTATTTCAAGACATCAGCAATCCGCTTTTTAAGATTCAATTTTGCAATGTCTTCAGGCTTCAGCTCAAGCTCCACCAACACCTTCGCTGTGGAGAGTCTGTATTCCTGCTCTAACGTATCATAATTTATCTGTTCCTTATGAATGGAATACAACAAAGCAAAATCGTAGTTCAAGGCACGTGAGACATTATACAACGTATCCGTATCAATACTTTTTCTCGTAAGCATATAGTCTACACTTTGAGGCTTAACTTTCAGTCTTCGTGCAAGTTCCGCCTTGGTAACCTGCTGTTCAAGCATCACGTTCTTGATTATCTCTCCGATGTATATATTACTTTTTTCCATTTATATGAAGGTACAAATTAATCATTCATATTATAAGGAACACCAATACCAATTTGTCTGTATGTATCGTTCTTTTTATTCATAATTCGTTTGTTTTATCAAATATTTTATGATACTTTTGCAACATATTCATATAAACAAACAAATAATATCTGCTATCATGAATTTACTGACATGTATTCTCATAGCCATCCCTATCGGCATTATTTTTATTATGCTATGGATATACAATGACTACCGGAAATATAAGAAGAAAAATAAGCTGGCCATTTTGCTGTTTCTCCTATTTCCAACCACTTTATCTGCACAATACGTTGATGCAGGATGCCAAGTATCCTTTAAATGGCTGGAGAACCAAAAAGGGAAATTAGAGTATACAAAAGATGGGGTTACTTATAAGTTTATTCCAAACGACTCCCAATGGGAAATTGTAATTCGCAACAACTCTTCAGAAGATATCCGAATAAACTGGGAAAATATGCAATTCATTGTGGACGGAAGAACCTCAGAAGTCAAATACACCATACTTGCAGAAGCGGAAACTCCCTTTGCAATTATAAAAAGCCAGGCAGAAACAAGCCAAAAGATTGGTGTGACAACTTATACGGCAAATAACTCTCAAATATACAACAAGAAAGATATTCGAAAAGGAAGGAATTCCTCCATTACCATTATCCTTCCCATATCTATCGGTAAGCACCCTCAATTCTTCACCTCTTTCGACTTTATCATCAAAAAAGTGAACTAACTATGACTTCTCAAGATATAAAAAAACAGCTGAAAGAACCACATTTCTGGAACATTGTATTAACTGGTCAGCACGCCGAACCGAGAACAAAAGCAATGCTGGAAGCAAAAGGTATCATAACTTGGCTTCCACTTGCTCCGGTCCGGCGTCAATGGGGAAGGATATTAAAAGAAATACACACCCCGGTTATCCCGAAATGTGTATTCGTCTATATATCCAATGAGGAAAGAAATACGTTGCAAAAATCCTACCGACTTCTTCCACCGGAAGTTATACTTCAAGAACTGCCGGACCTATGCAATCAGAACAAGTAGATATATGCCAACGTGCTCACACTAATCACTATCCACAACAAGGTGCCTTGTATCAAGGGCTTGATACCTACTGCCTTCAGTACATCACGTGACAGAGAGGCACCGATAAAGAACAGAGTGATAGTCAGCGTCTTGCGGGCCAAAGAATTGATTCCCTCCCCAATCATGGCACCCGTTTCGGTAGTACCCAGCACATAAGTATTGAAAATCATAGCCAGCACAAAGAAGAAGATGAACCAGGGAATACTGATTTTCTGTCCCTTGCTCTTAAAGATGAACGAAGTTACCAAAGCCAAAGGAATAATCCATAAGGCACGTGTCAGCTTTATAGTCGTTGCCACCTGTAATGCCTCTTCCCCATAGGCGGCACCTGCCCCCACTACCGAACTCGTATCATGTATGGCAATGGCCGCCCATGTGCCGAACTCATGCTGGCTCATGTTCAAAGCGTGGCCTATCATCGGAAAAACAAACAATGCAATGGCATTCAATATAAAGATGGTGCCCAATGCCACAGACATCTCGCTATCCTTTGCCTTCAACACCGGCCCCACAGCCGCAATGGCACTGCCTCCGCAGATAGCCGTACCGGAACTGATAAGATAGGAAGTGTCACGGTCCACTTTCAGGAACTTACGTCCTATGAGCCAGCCTATGAGCAATGTCCCCACTACAGAAATAATCGTGAACTCCATTCCCTCCTTGCCCGAAGCCAGAGAAGCCTGCAGATTCATTCCAAATCCTAACCCTACAACAGAGTATTGCAACAGGTACTTTGAAGTCTTCTTATTGAACTTCGGATGTGCCTGCCCACACAGCAACGCAAAGGCCAACCCCAAGAACAACGCCAACGGCGGAGTGACCCATGCCGAATAGGCATGCATACCGGGCACATAATCCAGCAGCAGAAAGAAGGAGAGGACAACCAGAAGAGATACATAAATAAATTTATTATTACTTTGAAGAAAAGGCATATTAATGCTTTTAGCCAAAACTCGATTTGAAGCCATACTGTTTATTTTACTATTATTACTAATGTTTATTCCTTAATTTTCCGGATGCAAAGGTAGTTCTATTTTAGTACACCCGCCAATCGTTTCTACTTATAGACTATAACTTATTGTTATCGGGACATAAACATATAGTTCATAAAGGCTTGTGACAACCCTCCTTCCTGCCCTTGCAACTGGACAAAGCAGAAGTCGCGAAGCATGGGCATATCCTTTATCTCGACCACGCGGAAAGTGCCTGCCGCCAGTTCCTTGCAGATGGAACGGATAGACACGATTCCCATGCAATCGGAGTTTTCAAGAAAGAGCTTGATGCTTTCGGTACTACCCAGATACATCAGTACATGGAGTGAGGAAAGCTTGACACCGTGCTTCTGGAGTGAGCGTTCTATCACGTCCAGCGTACCAGAACCACGTTCACGAAGCACTAAAGGAATAGCGGGCAAATCCTGGGGAGTAATCTCTTCGGGCAATTGTAAACGGCTTTTGGAATGGACTACCGCTACCAGTTCATCCTCAAGAAAAGTAGTATACTTCAGATTGGGAAGGCGGAAAACCCCTTCCACCAATCCCAAGTCAATGCGGTGTTCCTGCAAAGCGGCTTCTATTTCCCGGGAATTTCCATTGAGCAAGGACAAGTTGACCTGCGGAAACTTGCCGATAAAACTGCCCAGCAACGGAGGAAGCACATACTGCGCAATGGTAGTGCTGGCTCCCAACTTGAGTTCTCCAATATATTCGTTATGTAACAAGTGCATTTCATATTCCAGCCGTTTATAGTCCTCCAATATCCGTTCGCAATGCTCCAAAAGCAGCCGGCCCGACTCGGTCAGACTGATTTTACTTCCCTGCCGGTCGAAAAGCCTCGTCTGGTAAGTGGCCTCCAGCTCCTGGATATGCTTGGTTATAGCCGGCTGACTAACAAACAACTCTTGCGAAGCCTTTGTAAAACTCAAGTTCTTGGCAACAGACTGAAACACTTTTAAACGGAAATCACTCATATACTTCTTATATCCTATAACTCGTCAGACTTGATGCCGAAAGCATGCGCCAAAGAATAAAACACCGGCTCCAGGCGGCAATACACCGGGCTCAGAGGTTCCTCCGTAATGAAATACACAGCTTTGCCCCGTTCTTCTTCATTCTTGTCTTTGAAGAAACCCGCCAGCTTTTCCTCCACTCCATTACCATATACCTGATGGAAAGGCAACAACATCAAACACTTCACATCTGCAGAATCAAGCGCCAGGTTCATCAGGTCAAGAAACAACTCTTCGGTAGAGACTAAACCAGAAGAGGTGACGGAAGAAAATGTAAATTCGCCCAGTGGCGTACGGCATGCCTGGTGATTCAGTCTATTCACATCGGATGGTTCACAACACTTCAGCACGTCCGCTGCAGGAGTATGCACCAACAACACTTCTACCTCATTTTCTTGTTCTCTCAAGCCGGCATCCAATGCCAGATAGCTCAACCATGCCGGCAGGTCAACATCGGGTAGCTTCCTTCCCAACTTACCTTCCAAAAAGTTCTTTGCACCATATACCACTTCATTCAGAAATGCAACATCTATCAATATCACATTTGCCGGAAACTTTATCTTATCCTCCATTATCTCCTATCTTAATACATAATTATACATAATGCTCCTCTGCAAGCGGAGCTCCGAAAACCTACCACACAGAAAGCACAAAACTTTGAAGCAGTAAAAGTACGACAAATTTATCAATAACTTGTATCATCCCAAGCAATTAATCTATATCTCCGAAGCGGAAAGAGAATATCCTTCCCCCACAACACGGAAACCTTGGAGCTGGAACACGAAGACTTAGCTACTAAAACATATAGCCCCTCACTACATAAGATGTGCATCTCGTACTACATGAGATGTACACCTCGTACTACATGAGATGCACATCTCATGCATGACATCCTTATTTGCCCTTCTCTTTAACCAATAGAGTTTAATACGAAAAGGAACTTTGCTCCAACTTCTTATCTAAAGAAGTAGAAAGAAACAAAACGACTGATTTACAGACAATTTGTCATTTTATATATTTTATATGCAGACAATTTGTCCGAAATGTGCCAATGGCAAATCTTTTGCGCCTTCCCAAGTGTTATGAAACTGATAAAATAGAAAGGAGAACAAAATATGAACTTTAACAACTTTACCATTAAAGCGCAAGAAGCAGTGCAGGAGGCTGTGAACCTGGTACAAAGCCGTGGACAGCAGGCCATCGAGCCCGTGCATGTACTTCAAAGCGTGATGAAAGTAGGTGAAAATGTCACCAACTTCATCTTCCAGAAACTGGGCATGAACGGTCAGCAGATAGCACTTGTACTGGACAAGCAAATTGATTCTCTGCCCAAGGTATCCGGCGGAGAGCCATACCTGAGCCGTGAAACGAACGAGGTGTTCCAGAAGGCCACCCAATATTCCAAGGAAATGGGTGATGAATTCGTCTCCCTGGAACCGGTACTGCTGGCTTTGCTGAATGTGAAAAGCACTGCATCCACCATTCTGAAAGATGCCGGGATGACGGAACGCGAACTGCGGGAAGCCATCAACGAACTGCGAAAAGGAGAAAAAGTAACTTCACAATCCAGCGAAGACACTTACCAGTCATTGGAAAAGTACGCTATCAATCTGAACGAAGCAGCCCGCAGCGGCAAACTGGATCCCGTCATCGGCCGTGACGAAGAGATACGGCGTGTCCTGCAGATTCTGAGCCGGCGTACCAAGAACAACCCGATTCTTATCGGTGAACCGGGTACCGGTAAAACAGCTATCGTAGAGGGACTTGCCCACCGTATCTTGCGTGGAGACGTCCCCGAGAACTTGAAGAACAAACAAGTCTACTCCCTGGATATGGGTGCACTGGTGGCGGGCGCTAAATACAAAGGCGAATTTGAAGAACGCCTGAAGGCCGTTATCAACGAAGTGAAGAAGTCCGAAGGAGACATCATCCTCTTCATTGATGAAATCCACACCCTGGTGGGTGCAGGCAAGGGCGAAGGCGCCATGGATGCCGCCAACATCCTGAAACCCGCCCTGGCACGCGGTGAACTGAGGAGCATCGGGGCCACTACCCTCGATGAATATCAGAAGTATTTCGAAAAGGACAAAGCGTTGGAGCGCCGCTTCCAGATTGTCATGGTGAACGAACCGGACACGCTGAGCACCATCTCCATTCTGCGTGGTCTGAAGGAACGTTATGAGAACCATCACCATGTACGGATTAAAGACGATGCCATCATCGCCGCCGTAGAGTTGAGCAACCGCTACATCACCGACCGTTTCTTACCGGACAAGGCTATCGACTTGATGGACGAAGCCGCTGCCAAGCTACGTATGGAAGTCGATTCCGTTCCGGAAGAACTGGACGAAATCTCGCGTAAGATAAAGCAGCTGGAGATTGAACGCGAGGCCATCAAGCGCGAAAACGACAAGCCCAAGCTGGAACAAATCGGCAAAGAACTTGCCGAGCTGAAGGAGCAGGAAAACTCGTACAAGGCGAAATGGCAAAGTGAAAAGACCCTTGTCAACAAAATCCAGCAGAATAAGGTGGAAATAGAGAACCTGAAGTTCGAGGCCGACAAGGCGGAACGGGAAGGCGACTATGGCCGGGTGGCCGAAATCCGTTACGGCAAACTGCAAGCGCTGAACCAGGAGATTGAAGAAACTCAGCAAAAACTGCACGAAATGCAGGGCGACAAGGCCATGATTAAAGAGGAAGTGGACGCTGAAGACATTGCCGACGTAGTATCCCGCTGGACCGGCATACCGGTAAGCAAGATGCTGCAAAGCGAAAAGGACAAACTGTTGCATCTGGAAGCGGAACTGCACCAGCGGGTTATCGGGCAGGACGAAGCCATCGAGGCCGTATCCGATGCCGTACGCCGCAGCCGTACCGGACTGCAAGACCCGAAACGTCCTATCGGCTCATTCCTTTTCCTGGGAACCACCGGTGTAGGTAAGACGGAATTGGCAAAGGCACTGGCGGAGTTCCTCTTTGACGACGAGACGATGATGACCCGTATCGACATGAGCGAGTATCAGGAGAAACACAGCGTTTCCCGTCTGGTAGGAGCGCCTCCGGGATATGTGGGCTACGATGAAGGCGGACAACTGACAGAAGCCGTAAGGCGGAAACCGTATTCTGTCGTCCTGTTCGACGAAATCGAGAAAGCGCATCCGGACGTATTCAACATCTTGCTGCAAGTGCTGGATGACGGACGTATTACGGACTCGCAGGGACGCACGGTAGATTTCAAGAATACCATTTTGATCATGACATCTAATATCGGTTCTTCTTATCTGCTGGATGGCATTGATGAGAACGGCAATATTAAGAAAGAGAATGAAGAGCTTGTAATGCATGAACTTCGTGCGCATTTCCGTCCGGAGTTTTTGAACAGACTGGATGAGACGATTATGTTTAAACCATTGACGAAAGCAAATATTTGTGACATCATTGATTTGTTGGTAACAGATATTAACCGTCGGTTGAGTGACAAGGAGCTTTCCGTCGAACTTACGCAGGAAGCAAAAACTATGATCGTAGATGGCGGATACGAGCCGATGTACGGTGCAAGGCCGCTCAAGAGATATTTGCAGAAACATGTGGAGACACTGGCTGCAAAACTGATTCTGGCAGATAAAGTCAGAAGCGAAGATGTGATCTTGATCGATGTGGAGAATCATGAATTAGTGGCAAAAGTAAAGGAGTAAGATGACACCGATCATTTTTCATATAGATGTGAATTCCGCATATTTAAGTTGGACAGCGGTAGAAAAATTAAAAAATGGCAGTAAGATAGATTTGCGTGAGATTCCGTGTATCATCGGGGGAGACCAAAAGTCCCGTCATGGAGTTGTTCTTGCCAAGTCTATCCCTGCAAAAAAATATGGCATTCGTACGGGGGAACCTGTTGCGAATGCCTTTCGTAAGTGTCCCGGCCTGATTATGGAACCTCCGAACCATAAAATGTATAGTATATATAGTAGGAAGCTGATGGATTTCCTTTACACGTATACTCCGGACATTGAGCAGGTGAGTGTAGATGAATGTTATATGGATTTTACGGGGATTTCAGGGCGGTATACGTCTTCCGTGGAAGCAGCTTTGGAAATCAAAAATGCAGTATACGAGAAATTTGGTTTTACAGTAAATGTCGGGATTTCCAGCAATAAACTTTTGGCAAAAATGGCATCGGATTTTGAGAAACCGAATAAGATCCATACATTATTTCCGCAGGAGATACAACTGAAGATGTGGCCGCTTCCGGTGTCAGAACTTTATATGGCAGGGAAATCCAGTGTGGAAGTGTTAAAGAAATTGGAAATCAGAACGATTGGGCAGTTGGCCAAGACAGATC
>OLEX01000550.1_pt1 | contig 10484 bp, 10 predicted proteins | sample 1608641 | NCBI WGS metagenome assembly OLEX01 (sample SAMN02674964, study PRJEB24791) | human gut metagenome, SKBSTL008 | isolation source: stool | host: Homo sapiens | place: USA
ACTCATCACTGAAGTAACGAGAATGCGACGCGCGGTCATTCAACCATATCAATCTTCTTCAATTGGAAATACACGAAGGCATTTACAAGAATCGAAAAAGCGATTGTTAGTAAAATACTGTAAATATAGCTTTGCACATAAATCTGCCTTCCAAACATGATCAAGTCAACTTCTGTTGTGAAGATTACGTATTTGTGTAAAATAATTCCTAAAATAATTCCTGCGATCGTTCCAAGGATCGTTAAAAGGATATTCTCTCGATACACATACGCTCCGACTTCACCATCATAGAATCCAAGAACTTTGATCGTTGCAAGTTCCATTCTACGCTCAGAAATGTTAATGTTATTTAAGTTATATAATACCACAAATGCAAGAAGTCCTGCAGATACGATCAGAACAACCACCACAATATTTAAGTTATTGACCATATCTGACATTGTCTTCTCATCGTCGGCACAAAAATGCAGTGTTGAGGCTTCATCTCTTGCAAGAATCTGTTTTCCATTTTCCTGCATCTTTTTCTTAGATATATTCTTTTCAATACAATATATACCTGTCGTTTGTGCTTTTTTATGATACAGTTTCTCATAAAGTTTTGGTGTCATGTAGACTTTATGCTGCATGTAATTTTCTGTGATCTGACTTATTTTTGCTGTGATCTGTTTATCTCCAGACCGTTGGATCTTGATTGAATCTCCTTTTTTCACACCAAGTAGGGACGCTGCCTTTTCTGTTAAGATGATCCCATCATCATCTAACTGATACTTTGTTTTACTCTTTCGATCCTGAAGGCTGATATAGCCATTCAGATCTTTTTTGGACATTGGCTGGATCATCGTTGCATCCTGTTTTTTCCCATTAGCACGGATCGTCACTGCAGATTCGCTTACTTCTATCAAATCTGTCATATGTTCTTGTTTCTTTGCATACTGGATCAGATCTTCTTTCTTTGTCTCGCTGATCCCGTCTTTGTGTGTGATCGAGAAATCATAAGTAATGATCTCCCCATACTGCTTTTCTGAGATTGCTGAAATCGAATCTTTGATTCCAAATCCTAAGAGTAATAATGCCATACATCCGCCGATTCCAAAGATCGTCATAAAGAATCTCTTCTTGTAGCGGAAGAGGTTTCGCATCGTTGCTTTCCAGATAAAACTTAATCGTTTCCAGATAAATGGAATCCGTTCTAACAAAATCCTTTTTCCTTCTTTTGGAGCAACTGGACGCATCAGCTGTGCAGGTTTTTCTCTTAATTCTTTATAACATGCAGATAATACTGCTAAAACAACAACTCCAACCGCCAGTCCACCTGCCATCACAGAATATTCGATCTCTAATGGCGTATAGACATCTCCCAGTCCTGTATACATCATTTTATAAGCGTTAATGATGATCCATGGAAGCAGTTTTTCACCGATCACTGCCCCTAGAATACTTCCACTAAGCGTTGCTGCGAGGGCATAGGTCACATATTTCATTGCAATATGAACTCCACTGTATCCCAATGCTTTCATCATACCGATCTGTGTTCTCTGCTCTTCGACCATACGTGTCATCGCTGTTAAGCTTACCAGTGCTGCAACTAAGAAAAAGATGACCGGTACCACTCGTCCTAACGCTGCAATCCTGTCTGCTTCCTGTCCGTATTCCACATAAGACTGCATCTTCTCACGGTTTAAGACATACCATTTCCCTTTCTTGATATCCTTAACATCCTGTCTGGCATCTGCAATCTTCTGCTCGGCTTCCTTGAATTTCTTTTCTGCTTTCTTTCTTGATCTCTTTAATTTTTTCTCCCCGGATGAAAGTTTTGATTCTGCTTTTGCAATCTTTTTTTCTCCGGAGGTGATCTGTTTTCTTGCTGATACTAATTTTGCTTCATTTGTTTTGATCGTTTGCTTTGCTTTCTTTAGCTGGCTGCTTTTTTGATCCAAGGTTGTTTCAGCCTTTGCAATCTTTGTCTTTGCCCTGCTGATCTGTTTTTTCCCTACATTGATCTTGCTTCTTGCTGTCTTGATCTGTTCTTTTCCTGCATTAATCTGTGCTAAGGAAGCTTTCGCTTCTTCCTGTGAGATCATTCCAGCCTGCATGGCACCCTGAATTTGCTGTTCTTTTGTCTGTAAGTTCTTCTCCTGTGTCTTTAGCTTTGCCTCCTGTGTTTTTAATTCTTTGCTTTTCGACCGAATTGTTTGTTTCTGTGTCTTTAACTGCTTTCTGGCATTCTGAATCTGTCTGATTCCTGACTGATACTGAGCTTTTGCATTCTTGATCTGCTGCTCTCCATCAGAGATCTCTTTCTTGCTTTTCGCTAATTTTGCTTTGGAATCTTTGATCTTTTGTCTGGACCTCTTTAGCTTTTTCTCGGCCTGATCTAGTTTCTTATATGCTTTTTTTCGTTCTTTTTTGAATTTCTTTTCTTTCTTGTCGATCTTCTCTTCGGCTTCTTTCTGAACAGATCTTAACCGTTTCTCATTTTCTATTTTGGAAATATCTTTGATCTCTTCTTCCAGCTGTTTTACTTTGTTTTTGTAAGCATCACTGTAAGCTCTCTCTTGCTTCGCTCCCTTCGCAGTCAGATAAACTTCTGTATAGCTATCTGAGGAAAATTCTGATGGTTGCACCACAATAAAGCCTAACAACGTTCCCGTTCCAATACCAGTGCTTCCTCTGGATCTTGAAAGATATTCTGATGAACTTCCGATTCCTGTAATCTTATAGGTTGTATCTTTCAGAGTATCCTTAAGATCATCTTCATTTCCAGAAGACAAATTTAAAACGTCCCCTGTTTTCAGATCATTTTGCTGGGCATACCATTCATCTACCAGACATTCTCCCGATGCTTGTGGAAGTTTTCCATCTATGATCGTTATCTGGTTTAATTTATCAGTCTTCCCCATAACTTTGATTGCATGTTCTTCGTCACTTCCCTGCTTCCTTGCGATCACATCTACAGAATGTCCTCCTTCGACCGACTGCACATTTTTTAACTTCCGAAGGGCTGTCAGATTCTCTTCTGAAATCCCAAGTGTTCCCATGACTTTGACATCCATCAGCCGACTTCCATCAAACTGGTGGTCTGCTGTGATATGCATATCTTTTTGTGTCACACGGATTCCTGAATAGAATGCAACACCCAGTACAACGATAAAAAAGATTGATAAAAATCTCGGAAGGGTTCCTGTGATCGTTCTGTATATATCTTTATGTAATGCCGTTTTCTTCATACGCATTTCCTACCATTCAATCGTCTCCACCGGCTGAGGGTGTTCGTTTATCGTAATATTGCTGATCTTTCCGTTCTTCATCTCGATCACACGGTCTGCCATCGGTGCGATCGCAAGGTTATGTGTGATCACAACCACTGTTTTTCCTTTCTTGTGACAGGTATCCTGCAATAATTTTAAAATAGATTTTCCTGTCTGATAATCCAGGGCACCAGTTGGCTCATCACAGAGCAAGATCTTTGGATTCTTTGCCAATGCACGTGCAATAGAAACTCTCTGCTGTTCCCCACCAGATAACTGCGCAGGGAAATTATTTAGACGGTGTCCAAGTCCCACATCTTTTAATACTTCTTCTGCTTTCAGAGGATTCTTACTGATCTGAAGTGCCAATTCTACATTCTCTGTTGCAGTAAGATTTGGCACCAGATTGTAAAACTGAAATACAAATCCTATGTCATCTCTTCGATATCCTGTCAGTTGTTTTTTATTCCATTTGGAGATATCTTCTCCATCAATATAAACAGCGCCACTGGTCGCAGTATCCATACCTCCTAAAATGTTCAAAACGGTAGTTTTTCCTGCACCACTGGCGCCAATGATCAAGGCGAACTCACCCTGATCCACCGTAAAATCGATCCCATCTACGGCTTTGGTGATCACCTCTCCTGTCTGATATATTTTCTTTACATTTTCTAACCGAATCAACTCCATAAATATGTTCTCCTTTACGTACAATTTTAACATATTTTCATTGATTCGACTAGTCTGCTACTTAAACTGATTTAATGATTCATCATATTCGTATCCGATCATGGAAAGCTTTTGTTTTACTTCATTTTGATCGAGATCGAGTGACTTACAAAGGTCTTCATATGAATCATAAAAATCTCGTAATTGTGTATTGATGTAGCTTAATAACATCACTGGGTCTTTTGGTATCATGTCTGTCTGCTACTCAAAATGTGATTAAACATACTCACATCGAGATAATGTAGACTCTCACGAGTTCTACTTACTACTTCATCGTGTATGCTTTGGATTGACCGAAATCATATCTACTCACAAGTTCTTGTACACTCCATAGTCGTAAATTCCCGAAATAGCCTTCGGTACATACCTACGTTTGCGTTTATTTATGCAATTTCGTAAGTCGTAGCATCTCTCAAATTAAGTGCAGCATTGAAATCTCTATCTTCGCTATAACCACAATCACATTTGAAAATTCTATCTGAAAGTTTTAAATCTTTCTTGATTGCTCCGCAACAGTGACAGGTTTTAGATGATGGATACCATCTGTCTACAACTCGAAGTTCAATTCCGTTTTCATTGCATTTCGCCTGAAGCTTTATTCTGAATTCATAAAACTTCTGCGAAGCAACTGCCTTTGAAAGATGTTTGTTCTTCATCATTCCTGATATATTTAAATCTTCTATCGTTATATAAGATGGTTTGGTTTTCACTATCTCTGCGATTGTTTTATTGATGTGATCCGTACGAATGTTATCAATTTTATGATGAAGTTTCTGTACTTTAAGCCTCTGTTTTTGTATATTTGCTTTTTGAGTAGATTCTCCTTTCTTTAAATTTTCATACTTTCGAGAAAGATTTTTCTGTTCTCGAATAAGTTGTTTTCCAAGTTTTTTTAATCTTACTGATCTGTTAATGTTCTTATAAGTTTTACCATTGGAAACAATGGCAAAATCCTTTATCCCTAGGTCGATACCAATTCCTTCATTGAAACTATTAGCTATCTTGTTATTTGGGATTTCTACAAGAGCTGAAACATAGTATCTATCAGCTTTTATTGACACATGACCGCTTTTAATTACATATCCATCTTTTGTTGTTGGAATATATCCTTTTTCTTTAATGCGAACCCAACCAAGTGATGGAATATTGATCCTGTGTCTTTGACAACGGCAATCTTTTGGATTGTTCTTTACAAAATACATTTTCACATCAGATCTATTCTTCTTTTTGAATCTAGGGAAACTACTCTGATGTTTAAAAAATCTTATAAATGCGGCTTGTCCATTATTTACTGCTTGTGTTACTGCTTTTGAATAAGCTTCCTTAATCCAAAAACATTCTGGATGCTTTGGAAGATACTCATTGTTAAGCCATACTCTAAATTGGTTACTGCTCATAAACTTTTCGCCTTTATTATAAAGCTCTTTATTATGAGCAAGGTAGAAGTTGTAAATATATCTACAAGTTCCTATTGTTTTACGAATTTTGGCTTTCTGCTCCTCTGTTGGATTTATTTCTGTCTTGAAGCTCTTTAGCAATTTCCTCATCCCTTTCTATTTGTTTTTTATACTTACGAAGCACATACAGCCTACAAGAGAACACATGGAGTATTGAAACAATATCCTGCACAAGTTCTTCTTGTGGTGATAGTTCCTCATTGTTTACTACCACTATAGTCGTATTAAACTTCATACAGAATTTTTCAAACCAATCATAACTAAATCTAATAAATCTATCTTTATGGGTTACTATTATGGTTTTAATTTTTTGTTCCATTACTTCATCTAATAATTTGTTCCACTTTTTACGGTTGTAATTAAGACCACTTCCATAATCTTCAATACACTGGTCTACAATAATTCCTTTTGCGTTACAAAACTGTCTTAAAAATGCAACTTGATTTAGTAAATCATCTTTTTGATTTCTTGTAGACACTCTAGCATAAATAACTACATGACGCTTATCATTTTCAGTATTTATACCTTTAAATTGTAGATACTGGTCATAAGTGTAATAGCGTCTATTAGTTGGAGTTCGGTTTGCTTTTAGAGTTCCTTCTCTGTCCTAACGTTGTAATGTCTTAACAGATACACCTAAAAATTCAGCAAAATCTTTTGGCTTATAATTTGTGATATTTGATGTATTCATTATAGCACTCTCCTTTGAGTATATTTAAATACATTTAATCACATTTGTTAATTATTTTAGATTCTTAATATTTCCTCCTAATATCTTTGTCTTTATACTTCTGTCACTTATATCATAAAATATTATTTAAAAAATTGGTTGTAGACCCGCCATTGTTGATCAGTGATGATAAAACAAACTCTTTCAAAACAAAATATGATATGAATGTTGCGACCAATATAGTGATCAACACAACATACGCGATCATATCTTTCTTCGTATTCGGATAGCTCATCATTGCAACGATCATATAGATCATCCCAAGGACTCCTCCAACTACAATGATCAGAATCGCAAACTGATACATTCCTAAAAACAATCCTAAAATTCCAAGGATCCATCCCAGACTTAATCCCAAAGATCTCATTCCTGCGATCTGACAGCTTTGAAACCAATTGATATCCGCTTCTGCCATCGCTTTCATTAATCCCATGACAAGTGCTGCGATCACAAGTGATACGATAATCGCGATAATTCATTTTTCTTCATTCTTTTCTCCTCTTCTCTTGTAATACCGGTCAACACCATCTGCAATTCCTTCTGCAAGCATTGATTGATAATGATTGTCCGATAACTTCTGGTCTTCCTCTGGGTTTGACATAAATCCCATCTCAACGATCGTCACTGGAATCTTACTCCAGTTGATCCCTGTCATCTCATCTGTCTGCGTTACACCGCGGTTCACTGCCCCAGTCCTTCTGCATAATGTACTTACCACACATTCTGAAAGTTCCTGACTATCTGCCGCGATCGATCTGCAATATGGATTCGATAATGTCGGACTCATTGTCAACGCCCCATTTGCAGACTGAGAATCTACACTATTGCAATGAATCCTTAATAAAATATCTGAACCACTTTCATTTGCCATAAGAGCACGCTTTTTATTGCTGAGTGACACATCATTCGTCTCACGGATCATATATACGTCATATCCTCTCGCGATCAATGCACTTTTTAGCTTTAACGAAACTTCCAAATTCACCTGATATTCTGTTCGTTTTGTGACAATACCTTCGGTTCCTGAGGATACCATCGGTTTTGTCTTATCAGAACCAGGTCCGATCGCTTCTTTTTCACTCATCTGTTTCTTTTGGTGTCCAGCATCGATTGCGATCTTTATACGATCTTCCTGTTGTTTTGATTGTTCCTGATCAACCGTTACTTCATTCTTTTTTTGTGTTGTCTTTTGCTTGATGATCTCTGTTCTTTTTTCTGTCGTTGGTTTTGGATGATCTTCACTGATCATTTCATCATCATTGCTGCATCCAGCACAGAAAAAACAAAAGATCATACATAAGATCATGATCTTCCATATCTTTTTCATACCTTTTATCCCTCTCATTTATAATGCTGCAGTTGTTCTATGGCTCTACAACATGAAGCTCTCCTGTCACAGAATCCATCACATATCCAGATATCTTCACATCTTTTGGAATCAATGGATGTTTTCTCAACATTTCCACAGAATCTTTTACAGAACTTTCCACACAGTCAAATCCTTCCAGCCATGTATCAAAATCAATACCACAATGACGGATCAGCTCAATCTTCTCCTCATCGACTCCTCGATCCATCATATGTTTTATCATCATATCACTATTAATATGCTGTACTCCACAGTCAGTGTGTCCAATGACCATGACTTCTTCAATCCCAAGTTCAAAGATTCCGACTAAAACACTTCGTACCACACTTCCGAAGGCATGGCTTACTACCCCACCGGCATTCTTAATGATCTTCACATCTCCATTCCTGATCCCAAGGGCTGCCGGCAAAAGTTCTGTCAGTCTTGTATCCATACAAGTGATGATTGCGATTTTCTTGTCTGGATATTTGCTTGTCTTATATTGTTCATACTTCTTTTCTTCTACAAATTCTTTGTTATACTTTAAGATTTCATCTATCATAACTTCTACTCCCTACCTCAATGTAATATCTGCCGTTTTTCCCTTGCAGGCTTTTAAATAATCTTCGGTCGTAAGTTCAATCTGGATTCCATTTTTACCGCCGCTTACAATGATCTTCTCCTGTGCATTGGCGCTTTCATCGAGCACTGTTGGATAGTCTTTCTTCATCCCGATCGCTGTGCATCCACCACGGATATATCCCGTGATCTTGTTGATATCCTTGACATGGATCATCTCCACAGACTTCTCACCTGCTGCCTTCGCTGCTTTCTTAAGATCTAATTCCTGATCGATCGGAATGACAAATACAAAATACCCTCCACCTTTTCCTTCAGTCACGAGGGTTTTAAATACTCTTTCATATGGTTCATTTAACATATCTGCGATGGTAATTCCATCAATAAATTCTTTACATTCATAACGATGTACTTCAAATGGGATCTTTGCTCTCTCAAGCATCCGCATTGCATTTGTTTTTGGTTCTTTCTTTGCCATCTTATAATGTCCTCCTTACTGATCGTTTTATCTGGCAAAATTTACTTTTGACACTCTCATCATATTTCACCTTGCAAATACTCCATAGATCAAAGAAACATAACATGCAAAATCTCCGATTCTTTTTCTTTGATATCCAAGTTCATCTCTCCATTTTGCTTCTTTGCCATGCTCTTTTGTATATGCTGCCAATTCATCTAAAGAATGGATCACACTATCGTGCATCACGGTCCTATCATCATTGCTTCTGTCTGTCTTCGGTGTGATCTTCCAATGTGCGCGGAGGCTTCCATAATCGATCATACAATGAAGTGCATGATCCCATAACTTGTCATAAATCTCATCTTCTTCAAGATTCTCTTCTAACAGTTCTTCATAAACCTTCATTGCCTGCTCAAATTCAAGATCATCTGGCATTTTTAAATAATTCTCATATATAAAATCTTTCTGCATAGTGGTCTCCTTTATCTCTTTGGCATACATTTTTACACTACTTGTGCACATTATATCATATTTTCTCATATAGTGAGAGTAAAAGATCTTCCGAGGATATTTTTATGCCAGAAATACAAACTAACAATCTTGTCGATCATGGACAGTTAAAAATACAGGTAACTTCAAGACAGAGAGCCGTCCCGATCCCTAACGCTACGATCGAGATTTCTTATACTGGTGATCCTGATTCTGTTCTTGAGACTGTATCTACTGATGAAAATGGGCAGACACCTGTCGTTGACCTTCCTGCTCCTCCCGTGGAATACAGCATGTCTCCGAGTGAAAATCAGCCTTATTCTGAATATAATCTAAAAATACATTCTGATGAATATAAACCTGTCACGATCTCAGGTGCACAGATTCTTTCTGGTGTGGAAGGCCTGCAGCCTGTTTCCATGATTCCTGAAGAAACCCACACTCCAACAGAAGAACACCCGATCGTGATCGGTCCGCATACCTTATGGGGTAATTACCCTCCCAAGATTGCGGAATCTGAGATCAAGCCAGTCAACGAAAGTGGTGAGATCGTTTTAAGCAGGGTTGTGATTCCTGAATATATTATTGTTCATGATGGTCCTGTCGGTGATAAAACTGCGCAGAATTATTATGTTCGCTATAAAGATTACATCAAAAATGTTGCCGCCTGTGAGATTTATTCCACTTGGCCAAGGGCAACGCTTGAAGCAAATATTCTTGCGATCATGTCATTTACTTTGAATCGTGTGTATACAGAATGGTATAGAAATAAAGGGCATGATTTTACGATCACATCTTCTACAGCTTATGATCATAAATTCATTCCTGGAAAGACAACTTATAATTCTATTAATACGATCGTTGATGAAATTTTTGCAGATTATCTGTCTCGTCCGAATGTGAGACAGCCGATCCTTACGCAGTATTGTGATGGGAAGAAGGTGTCTTGTCCCGAATGGATGACACAGTGGGGTTCTAAATACTTAGGTGATCAGGGATATGCTCCGATTGAGATCTTGAGATATTATTATGGAGAGAGTATGTACATCAATACCGCAGAACAGATTTCAGGAATCCCTTCTTCCTGGCCGGGATATGATCTGACGATCGGTAGCAGAGGAGATAAGGTTCGACAAATACAACAACAATTGAATCGTATTGCTAAAGATTATCCTTCTCTGCCTACGATTGCTGTGGATGGTGTTTATGGAGAATCTACTGCGAATGCTGTTCGGAAATTCCAGAATATTTTTGGACTGCCACAGACTGGGATTGTTGATTACCCTACTTGGTATAAGATCAGTGAAATCTATGTTGGGGTTAGCCGGATTGCGGAGTTGAATTAAATTGATTTGATAATGTAAATTATTGGTAGCGTATTATAAAAAAGAATATGTATCTGAAACGCACTCTCGCTCGACTCGCACGTAATGGATGCTAAATT
>OLEX01000583.1_pt1 | contig 10148 bp, 5 predicted proteins | sample 1608641 | NCBI WGS metagenome assembly OLEX01 (sample SAMN02674964, study PRJEB24791) | human gut metagenome, SKBSTL008 | isolation source: stool | host: Homo sapiens | place: USA
GATGACGACTATGTAGTAAAGCGCATAGCTTTCAATCCGTACCTGTTTACGGATGATGAACTCTCCGGGTTATTTAAAATGATTGACTCATATGTTGGCAAAACCTGTGGGAAAAGATATCTGCCAGAGATTGTGCTTCCTGTGTATAGCCGGTTGCTTTACTGCTGTGGTCTTCGCCCACAGGAACCACCTGCGATACGAACAGAGGATGTAAACCTGATTACAGGAGACGTTTATATACGACAGTCCAAGAGGCACAAGGATCGGCACATCATTATGTCAGAGGATATGCGCGCACTCTGTCAGAAATACGATTCCGTAGCAGGAAAGAGGCAATGGTTCTTTCAAAAATGGGACGGCACACCATATGAAGCATCGTGGTACAACCAGGTATGGAGGAACCTGATCTCAAAGAGTGGCATTTCATGGAAGGGGACTCCAAGACCTTATGATCTGCGGCACGCTTTTGCTTCGCGTAATATAATCCGCTGGATAAACAATGGGAAGGACGTGATGGAATTATTGCCGTACCTTTCGGCATATATGGGGCATTCAGAACTCACATCAACGCTTTATTATATCCACCTTCTTCCAGAGAATCTGCGCAAGTCCAACGCTGTAAACTGGGCTCTCCTTTCCCAGGTTTATGGAAAGGGGGTTCTGGAAGATGAGGATTAAAGCTAAGGATCCACACCTTGTATCGCTTATGGGTGAATTTATGAGAATCTACCTTCCGGGTGTCAGGAATCGCGATAAAGACACAATTGACTCGTACAGATATAGCATAAATCTGTTTGTGACATACCTTGAATCAGAACAAAAGGTGACTGTCCTAACGATGCAGTCATCTGACTTCAGCCAGAAAAACATAGTAGAATTCATGGCTTGGCTGAAATCTGAACGCAATAACGTGGCACCGACCATAAACCATCGCCTGTCAGACCTGCGGGGATTCTGCAAGTACCTTTATAAAAAGAACGCTATCTCCCTTGATGCGTATGAGGCAATCCGCGAGATAAGCGATGTTGATGATGAAAGGATTCTCGATTTTACATGGCTTTCAGTTAATGATGTGTACCTGGTTCTTAAAAGTACAGATAGCAACCGTGAAGCTGTAAGAGATCGTTTTCTCCTGTCGCTTCTGTATGAAAGCGGTGCACGGATAAATGAGGTATTGTCACTAAAACTCCTTGATATTAAAGCGACATCCAACGGGGAGGCTGATGTCCATTTCTACGGAAAAGGAAAGAAACATAGGATTACACCCTTATCCAAGGAAATATGGAGCCAGTTTGAAGATTACTGCGAAAAATATCATCCAGACAAGACTTCGGAGAACCTGGTGTTTTATTCTTTCCGAAATGGCCAGAAAAACAAAATGTCCAGTGATAATGTCAGCCGTATACTTGTAGGATGTGAAGCAGAGGTTCGCAAAAGCAATCCGGATCTAGTCCATCTGCATTCGCATCTTTTCAGAAGGACGAGGGCAATGCACCTGTATCAGGCGGGGGTGCCTCTCCCTACTATATCTGAATGGCTTGGTCATTCGAATATAGAAACGACTCGTTTCTACGCTAAGGTTACTGAAGAAATGAAGAGGGAAGCACTGCATAAGCTTAGCGATAGCGACCCAGAATGCAATATTCACATTCTTTCCTGCATTCTGCAGATGCTCCACAAGTTCTTCTGCTACCTGTTCTTTCCTTTTTTCTGTGATTCCCAATTCCACGTTACTCTTATTGATAGCACCACCGAAGTAGAAATTAATATCCGTTGCCTGCTCAAACAGCATCACACCAAGCAATGCTGCCGCATCTTTTTTTCGTTTCAGCCTGTTAAAGGACAGCCTGTCCTCCATCCATTCTTCACAATATTCAAGCAAATGCTCAATCGTAAGAAATCCCTCTGTCACCAGCTCTGTACCTTCCAGCTTATAATAGGCAGGAACGTCTCCGCAGGCAGTTTCACTAAGAGAGATCAGCTCTTTATCCAAATACCTGGCAGCACACTGTGCAGTAGTTCCGCCGCAGATTACATGATATCCCTCTGAATCGAAAAAGGACTTCAGATATCGCTCATCATGTTCCTCCTTACTTGGCGGACCGATCATAAGGTTTACCACCTGTTTATGCCGCATCCGCAGAACAATGGCTGTAATATCATCATCCGTTTCATTCAGATTCAGATCCAGGCTGGCCTCTGCCAGATAACCTGCCATCTCCTGTGCGCTCATCCCTTTATGGTACTTTGCCCTGCAGAAAGCCATTACATCATCTCTTCCCCAGCCGCCGTTGGTAGTTTTTCCCATTCCCGCATTGGTGACACCGTCGGACATAATGATCAGCATATCCTCATCTTTCAGTTCAAAACAGCTTTTATGGATTTCCTTCTCTTCGATCATACTTGTCTCCACCGGATAATCAAAGAGCTCGCCATCCCGGATCAGAATTGCATCCGGATTATCAAACTGATAAAGGCTTACCTGTTTCCCCTGAAAATTCAGCACTGTAAAAGTGGCATATGCCAGATTTCTCACACTGCACACAGGAAGCGTTTTTGCCACTGCACGCACTGCCTCATCCAGTTCCACCTGATTAATGATCATGGTACTGAGCATGGTCGCAGTCAGCGTGGAAAGGATATTCGCCTTTACTCCGCTCCCAAGTCCGTCAGAAAGCACCAGAACATGGTCTTCATCATTTTCTTCAATCTTATAGCAGTCCCCACAGAGAAATTCTTTCTTTTTATTCAGGCTCACATGACCAAAATCCATGCATAAGCCGTCAAATTCCACATTCAGTCCATGATGCTTATTTCTTTTCATTCTCTTCTTCACTCTCCAGAAGTATGGTATTTTTCAGTTTTTCTACTGCCACTTTGGTGTCCGCAGCAGTTTCTCCAAGAAGTCCGGCGATCTGCTGCACGATCTTCAGCTGTTCTTCTACCAGCTTATCTGCCATACGCGCAGCTTCAATCTGGGCATTATGAATCTGATCTTTATGCTTCCGCTCCTTTGTAATATCCTTCATAATGCAGAGAATCATTTTATTTTCTTTATCATTCGTCATTACGCGATCCAGATAACATTTCTGATCCTCCAGATAAATCTCATCCTGCATCAGATTCCGTTCAAAAGCCAGTATACTCGCCAGACTGTAATCATCCATGATCTCCGATACCGGTTTCCCGATCAGGCGCCGCTTTTTCGGCATATTGAACAATTTGGACGCCGCCTCATTCATCTGAATGATCTTCAGATTATAATCCACAGTTACCAGAAGTCCGGGCATGGCATTAAAGACTTTATTGGAGTAACTTTCCTGTTTTGCCCGCATATATGGAATGCACATGGCAACCTCAGCCTTATTCTGGATAATGGCAATTGCCTTTTCCCTGCATGTGTTGTACCCGCAGGCACCGCAGTTTAATTCATCCTTTGGAGAAAATTTTCCCATTTCCGCCAGAGCATCCCTGATTTCTTCTTCTGAGACCTCTTCCTGTTCCTGTGCAGAACAGTAACCGAAATTCTTTCTCAGTTCAAATCCCGGAAGTTCATAGTCTCCCTGCTCTCTGTGAAAATCTTTTCCAAAGGCTGCATTCTTCACTGCCAGAACATCTGCCAGATAATGTCCCTTCTTCATCTGGAAAGAAGGACCTGCCACACAGCCGCCGCTGCATGCATACATCTCAAGAAAGCAATTTTCAAAATCCTCCGGATGAAGTTCTTCCAGAACCTCCCTGCACTGCTCCATCCCACTTACAGAAAGCCTGCGGATTCCCTTTACAGCCCCAAGCAGGTCTGTTAAACCATCCGCAATGGCGATTTCTCTGGAACGGTAGGCAATCTGCTCAGGTTCTTTCTCAGTTATGGAAATCCCTTCTTTTTTCATCCATTGCACCAACTCTTCCAATGTGATCACATAATCCACTTCATTTCCTGAGTCTCTCAACTCTGACATAGCTGAAATACAGGGACTTACATAGACAATCTCTGCCTTCGGATATTTTTTTTTCAGATAACTGGCATGAAACTGCATCATAGAGGCAGACTGTACCAGATTTCCCAGAAGATGCGGATAGTGTTTCTTGACAAGCTGTACGATTACAGGGCAGGCAGAAGAGATCATTATTCCCGGCTCTTTCTGTTCCGCAAAAAGTGCTCTGTACTGCGAAATCATCAGGCTTGCACCTTCTGCTGCATCCGCTGCATCTGCAAATCCCAGCTTCTTCATCGCTTCCCTTATTCCATTGATACCGGTTACCCCAAAACGTGCCAGATATGCCGGATGAAGAGAGGCTATAACCTGCATCTTATTCTCCATTGCATTGCAGATTGCAGGAATCATATTCTGCTCTTCCTTGGCATCCTGCGGGCAGACAAGGATACACTTCTCACAGTAAATACACTGACTTTCTATGATCCTGGCCTGATGATCATGAACACGTATCGCCTTGACCGGGCAGTTCCGGACACATTTGTAACAATTTTTACAACTGACTTTTTTAAACTGAAGGATTGACTGAAATCTCTGCATGCCTCGTACTCCTTATTATGTAACACTATATTTTTCACAAAAAATTATCTGTAACCGTTCCGTACTTTCACAGAATGATGTACTGCCGAATGATTATTTTTGCCTTTCCATAAAGGAATATGGAGCTGCCGCAAGGACAGCAGATCCATGTGCGACAGCCCCATATAATATTTACGATATCAGATCCGGAACTTTGTCTCCGATATTGTTTTATGCTTTCTCAATCTTAATTGCGCATACCTTATATTCAGGAATTCTTGCGTATTTGTCAAGTGCGGCGTTGGTCAGCCAGTTTGCATTTCCATCCGGGAAGTGGAATGGCATCCAGCTCTCACCCGGTGAGGTCTTTGTACCTACACGAGCGGTAGATTCAATGGATCCTCGTCTGGAAGAAACTCTGACTTTATCACCGTTTTTGATACCCAGCTTATCGGCATCTACGATGTTCATTTCGATAAATGACTTACCTTCGATCTCCATAAGCTCAGGTGTCTTTCCTGTCATGGCTCTTGTTGTGTAATGATACAGAATACGTCCTGTCATAAGGATGATCGGATATTCCTCATCCGGAAGCTCTGCTGACGGCACATATTTTGCAGGGTAGAACCAGCCAAGACCGCGGGAGAATTTACCAACATGCATGATCGGTGTTCCCGGATGATCCTTGGAGGTACATGGCCACTGAAGTCCCTGTCCATGAACTTCTTCACTGTCAAGACGTTCATGGCTGATACCTGCGAAGCTCGGTGTCAGGGATGCGATCTCATCCATGATCTGAGCAGATGTCAGATGTGGCTGCGGATATCCCATGCGGTTCATCAGATCAATAATAATATCTGTATCCAGTCTCATCTCTCCAGGTACTGTGACAGCCTTGCGTACTCTCTGTACGCGACGCTCTGTATTGGTAAATGTACCCTCTTTCTCTGCATAGCTTACACCAGGAAGGATAACATCTGCATACTGAGCTGTCTCTGTCATGAAAAGTTCCTGAAGTACAAAGAAATCAAGACTCTTTAATGCTTTGATAATGTGTGTGGTATCCGGATCAGTAACTACCGGGTCCTCACCATAGATATACAGACCTTTGATCTCGCCTGTGATTGCTTTCGGGAATACATCAGTTGCATGAGTTCCGATATTCGGATCAAGTTTTACACCCCATGCTTTCTCGAATTTCTCACGAACTGCAGGATCAGTAACCTTCTGATATCCTGGATATACATTAGGCTGAGCGCCCATATCGCAGGCACCCTGTACGTTATTCTGTCCACGAAGCGGGTTAACACCACAGCCTTCACGTCCAAGCTTGCCAACCATCATTGCCATATTGGACATGGACATAACGCCCTCTGTACCTGTGGAATGTTCGGTTACACCAAGGCAGTAGATGATTGGAGCGCGGTCTGCTTTTGCATACATGATCGCTGCTTTTCTCAGATCGTCTGCGTCAATGTGGCAGATTTCAGCTACCTTCTCAGGTGTGTAATCTTTTACGATTTCCTTTAATTCTTCAAAACCTTCGGTACGCTCTGCAATGAACTTGTCATCCTGAAGACCTTCAGAAAGGATCACATTCATGATGCCGTTTGCAAAAGCAACATTTGTACCAGGTTTCAGTTTCAGATGGATATCTGCTTTCTTAGCCAGACCAATATCACGAGGATCAACTACGATCAGCTTGCAGCCTCTCTTGATAGCCTGACGGATCTGCATGCCGACTACAGGATGTGCTTCCTCAGGGTTGGAACCAACCAGCATGATCAGATCTGCATTCTTTGTGATATCCTCAATTGGGTTTGTCATGGCACCTGAGCCAAGAGTCATCGCAAGACCTGATACAGATGCAGAATGACATACACGTGCACAGTTGTCTGTATTGTTGGTGCCGAAGCAGCAGCGAACCATCTTCTGTACCATGTAAATATCTTCATTCGGTGATCTGGAGCATGCAAAGCCTGCAAGAGAATCAGAGCCGTACTGTTTCCTGATCTCCATAAATTTGGAAGCAACAAGATCCAGGGCCTCATCCCATGTTGCACGTTCGAATTCACCTGTCTCTTTATTCTTGATCAGCGGATATTTAATACGCTCCGGTGACTGTACGAAATCGAAACATCCGCTGCGACCCTTAACACAGAGCAATCCTTTGTTGGATGGTCCGTTTACAGCTTCTGTATCTACGATCTTTCCGTCTTTTACAAGGAGATAATACTGGCAGCCTGTTGCACAGTGAGGACAGGTAGTCAGAACCTTCTTGTCAATCTGGTACGGACGGTATTTCTTTCTGCGCTTCATGGTCAGTGCACCTGTCGGACAGGCCTGTACACAGTTACCGCAGGATTCACAGATACCTTCGTTCCATTTATGTTTGTAATGTGCACCGATCACTGACTGGAAACCACGATCCATAGTGTCGATGGCACCTCTTCCCACAATCTCCTTACATGTATTCACGCAGCGATGGCAGAGAATACACAGGCTTGGATCATAGGTAAAGAATTTATTGGTATCATCTATCGGCATATCCTTCATTTCACCGGGATAGCTTGTCTCAGTCACACCATATTCAAAACAGTAGTCCTGTAATTTACAGTCACCGTTTGCCTCACAGGAGAAGCAGTGTACACGATGGTCAGAAAGAAGGAGGTCAAGGGTATCTTTACGATATGCAACTACTTTCTCTGACATTGTCTGTACTTCATCACCCTCTGAGCAGCGAAGTGTACATGCCGTATCAAATTTGGTTCTTCCATTGTTTGTTACTTCTACCACGCACAAACGACAGGAACCATCCGGCAATACATCTTCCAGATAGCAGAGTGTAGGAATCTCCACTCCGATCTGTCTGGCAGCCTGCAGAATGGTCGTACCTTTTTCCACTTCTACAGGAATTCCATCTATTGTCAAATGAATCATCTTTTCACCCTCCTTAATTCACAGAAATTGCGCCGAATACACAATTTTCCAGACATGTTCCGCACTTAATACACTTGGAGGTATCAATGCTGTGAGGCTCTTTCTTATTGCCTGTGATCGCACCAACCGGACAGTTTCTCGCACACTTGGTACATCCTTTACATTTCTCAGGATCGATCACATAAGAACGCATTGCCTTACATACATGAGCCGCGCACTTTTTATCAACAATATGCTCTACATATTCATCTCTGAAGTTTCTTAATGTGGAAAGTACAGGAAGCGGTGCACTCTTTCCAAGTCCGCAGAGTGAACGGTCCTTGATAAAGTTTCCAAGATGCTCCAGTTTATCCAGATCCTCTGCTTCACCCTTTCCGTCTACGATCCTCTCAAGGATTTCAAGCATACGCTTGGTGCCGATACGGCAGGGACCACATTTACCGCAGGATTCTCTCTGGGTGAAGCCCATGAAAAAACGTGCAACCTCTACCATACAGGTATGTTCATCCATAACTACCAGACCACCGGAACCAACGATCGCACCATATTTCTTAACAGAGTCGAAATCAAGAGGTACATCCAAATGTTCTTCTGTCAGACATCCACCGGATGGTCCACCGATCTGAACAGCCTTAAACGCAGCACCGGATTTCAGTCCTCCGCCGATATCAAAAATGATTTCTCTTAAGGTTGTTCCCATCGGGACCTCGATCAGACCTGTATTCTCAATAGAACCTGTCAGTGAGAAGGTTTTTGTTCCAGGTGATCCCTCTGTACCGATACTTCTGTACCAATCTGCACCTTTGAGAATGATCTCCGGAATATTTGCATAAGTTTCTACGTTATTCAGAACAGTAGGTTTTGCCCATAATCCCTGCTCAACCGTACGTGGCGGTTTTACACGAGGCATGCCTCTGCTTCCTTCGATAGATGCAGTCAGGGCAGAACCTTCACCACATACGAAAGCACCTGCACCACGGTTGATATGCATATGGAAGGAGAATCCTGTTCCAAGGATGTCATCACCTAACAGTCCCACTTCTTCCAGAACTGCGATAGCGTGTTTCAGTCGTGCTACAGACTGAGGATACTCCGCACGTACATAAATATAACCATGCTGTGCTCTTACTGCGTAAGCTGCAAGCATCATACCCTCGATCAGACGGTAAGGATCACCTTCCATTACAGAACCATCCATAAATGCTCCCGGGTCACCCTCATCACCGTTACAAACCACATAATGAACAGGATCAGCCTGGCGTGCTACCTGAATCCATTTCTTACCTGCCGGGAAGCCGCCGCCACCACGTCCGCGGATACCGGATTTATCAACCTGATCAATAACCAGATCCGGATCCATCTCAAACATTGCTTTCTCCAGAGCCTGGAAACCGCCGCTTGCTATGTACTCATTCAGAGATTCTGCATCAAACTTACCACAGTTCTTCAAAACAATACGGGTCTGTTTCGCGATAAACGGAATATCTTCCGGTCCGCGGCTTACTTTACCGCCTTTCTGATAAAGCAGTCTCTCGATAGTCTCATTACCCTGAACACTCTTCTCAAAAATCTCCTGGCAGTCTTCGATCTGAACCTTCGTATACTGGATCACATCGTCGCCTTTCTGGATACGAACAAGTGGTCCAAGCTCACAGACACCCTGACATCCTGTTTTCTTTACACCTACATGTGCATCTTTGTCATGATGTCCAAACTCAATGGTAACTCCCGGAGCATCTTTGACAATCTCCATGAATTTCTCATAGATTTTCTGAGAACCGGTTGCCACACATCCGGTACCTGAACAGACAAGAATACGACAGTCATAAGAATTAAGTTCTTTCACAGCTTCTTCTCTGATCTGCTCCAATACTTCCTTATTCTGGATCATCCCTGTTCGCCCCCTCTCAGTTTATCAATCAGCTCATCTGCCTTCTCCGGAGTCATTCTCGGATATACCTCTTCATTGACCATCATAGTCGGTGCAAGTCCGCAGGCACCAAGACAGGAAACTGTTTCCACAGTAAACATCATATCGTCTGTCGTCTTCTTTGTCTTTGACAGCCCCAGTTTCTTATAAAGTTCCTCCAGAACCGGTATTGATTTTCTTACATGACAGGCTGTTCCGTCACAGACCTTGATCACATATTTACCTTTCGCATCAAATGAGAAATTCTCATAAAATGTGGCAACACTGAACGCTTTCGCTTCTGTCACACCGATCTGCTCCGCAACATATGTAAGCAATTCTTCCGGGAGATATCTGTACACCCCCTGGATATCCTGCATGATCGGAATCAGTGATGCCGGCTTTTTACCATAGAAAGCAATAATCTCATCCGCTTTCTGATAAAATGACTGATCTAGCATTTCGCACCCTCCTTATACCTGTTTTTCTCTTTTTATTGCACTCTTTACATATTGTAACGTTAATTATATGCCTTTTTCGTCATTTTCACAAGCGCATTTATAGAAATTTTCTAATTTTTTATCATTTTCCTCTATAGATGTTTGTTTTGTTTGTCTAATTTTTATCAGCTTTGTTCAATACTAAACCATCTCAGATGTAAAACAAACTAAACTGAATCAAACTGAATAATTGTTACTGTTTACGCACCACTATCCCGAGACATACAAGCCAAAATTCCATTGCCGCAGGCAATTTGGAATGAATTTTGGCAACGTTACTGAGAA
>OLEX01000592.1_pt1 | contig 10008 bp, 6 predicted proteins | sample 1608641 | NCBI WGS metagenome assembly OLEX01 (sample SAMN02674964, study PRJEB24791) | human gut metagenome, SKBSTL008 | isolation source: stool | host: Homo sapiens | place: USA
GGAGCCAAACTTCCTAAACTGGGTACCGCCTCGGAACGCGGTAAGCATGCCGTACTGCTGACAGTCACCAAGCAACCCGCCACAAGCACGCTGGAGCTTACAGACAAACTGGAAGCTTCCCTGCAAGACCTGCAGAAGAATCTACCGGCGGACGTAAAGGTTTCCACAGACATCTTCCGTCAAAGCCGTTTCATCGAAAGTTCCATCGGAAACGTTCAGAAGTCGTTGTTGGAGGGAGGTATTTTCGTTGTCATCGTGCTTTTCCTGTTCCTTGCCAACGTACGTACCACAGTCATCTCGCTGGTGACACTGCCGTTGTCACTGATTGCCTCCATCCTTGCCCTGCACTATATGGGCTTTACGATAAATACCATGAGCCTGGGAGGTATGGCTATCGCCATCGGTTCGCTGGTGGATGATGCCATCGTGGACGTGGAGAATGTCTACAAGCGTTTGCACGAAAACCGACTGAAACCTGCCGGCGAGCGACTTCCTATTCTGGAAGTGGTGTTCAATGCTTCGAAAGAAGTGCGTATGCCTATCCTCAATTCAACGCTGATCATCATTGTCAGCTTCGTACCACTGTTCTTCCTTAGTGGTATGGAAGGTAGGATGTTGGTACCACTAGGCATTGCATTCATCGTGGCATTGGCGGCTTCAACCGTTGTGGCACTGACCGTAACGCCGGTACTTTGCTCCTATCTATTGGGAAAAGAGAAAACGAAAAAACAAAATAACGAAAACAGCGATTCTGCCGTAGCACGCAAGATGAAGCAATGGTATGGTTCAGCACTGACTTTTGTATTGGGGCATAAGAAAGGGGTACTTGGAGGTATTATCGGACTATTTGTAGTGGCACTCGGCTGTTTCTTCACCCTGGGCCGCTCGTTCCTGCCGCCTTTCAATGAAGGTTCGTTCACCATCAATATCTCCTCGCTTCCGGGTATCTCCCTGGAAGAAAGCGACAAGATGGGGCACCGTGCCGAGGAGCTGCTGCTCTCCATCCCCGAAATACAGACCGTGGCCCGTAAAACGGGACGTGCAGAACTGGACGAACACGCTCTGGGAGTAAACGTCTCTGAGATTGAGGCACCGTTTGAGTTGAAAGACCGCTCACGCAGCGAGCTCGTGGCAGAAGTCCGCGAAAAACTGGGTACCATTGTAGGGGCAAACGTGGAAATAGGCCAGCCTATCAGCCACCGTATAGACGCCATGCTATCCGGTACAAAGGCGAACATCGCCATCAAACTGTTCGGCGACGATCTGAACCGCATGTTCACTCTGGGCAATGAAATCAAGAGTGCCATCCAGGGTATTCCCGGTATTGCTGACCTAAACGTGGAACAGCAGATTGAGCGTCCGCAACTTGTCATTTCGCCCAAACGGGAAATGCTTGCCAAATACGGCATTTCACTGCCCGAATTTTCGGAATTTGTCAATGTCTGTCTGGCCGGTGAAGCCGTTTCCCAAGTTTACGAAAAGGGAAAGAGCTTCGACCTAACCGTACGCGTGAAAGACGACCTGCGCGACAAAATGGAAAAAATACGCAACTTGATGATTGATACGGGCGACGGACAGAAAATTCCACTGAACTATGTAGCGGAAATCCGCTCGGCCATGGGTCCGAACACCATCAGCCGCGAGAATGTAAAGCGTAAAATCGTCATCTCCGCCAACGTGGCCGACCGCGACCTGCGAAGTGTAGTCAATGATATACAAGCCCAGGTAGACGCACAAATCAAACTGCCGGAAGGATACCACATCGAATACGGCGGACAATTCGAAAGCGAGCAGGCAGCAAGCCGCACTCTGGCACTTACTTCGTTCATGTCCATCGTGGTGATATTCCTGCTCCTCTACCATGAATTCCGCAGTGTGAAGGAGAGCGCCATCATCCTTATCAATCTGCCGCTGGCATTGATAGGCGGTGTATTCGCCCTGCTCATCACAACGGGAGAAGTGAGTATCCCCGCCATCATCGGTTTCATCTCACTGTTCGGTATCGCCACCCGAAACGGAATGCTGCTCATCAGCCATTACAACCACTTGCAGCAGGAAGAAGGCTATGGCGTCTACGACAGCGTTATCCGCGGTTCGCTCGACCGTCTGAATCCAATCCTGATGACCGCCCTATCCAGTGCACTGGCACTTATCCCGCTGGCTCTCAGTGGCGACCTGCCGGGCAACGAGATACAAAGCCCGATGGCAAAGGTTATCTTAGGCGGCCTTTTAACATCCACGTTCCTGAACGGTTTCATCATTCCGATTGTTTATCTGATGATGCACCGTAACCAACAACCTAAAACGTCAGACAATGAATAAAAGATTTTTCATATTCAGCGCCGCCATCCTCGCTTTTGTGGGGATGAGCGCACAAACGTCCGGCATTGATGCCGTGCTCCAGCAGATAGAGGCCAACAACAAGGAGTTGCAGGCTAACTCCCACCTCATTTCCTCACAAAAACTGGAGAACAAGACAAACAACAACCTCCCCGACCCTACACTGTCATACGCCCACCTTTGGGACTCCAAGAACAGTGACGAAACAGTCGGCGAAATGGTCATCTCACAAAGCTTCGACTTCCCCACGCTTTACGCCACCCGAGGGAAGATGAACCGACTCAAGACAAATGCACTGGATGCACAAGCCACCGCCTTCCGCCAGCAGATATTGCTGCAAGCGAAGGAAGTATGCCTGGACATCATCATGCTGCAACGCCAGCAAGCCCTGCTCGACGAACGGTTAAAGAATGCGGAGGAGCTGTCGGCCATGTACACCCGACGTTTGGAAACGGGAGATGCCAATGCACTGGAAACCAACAAGATTAATCTGGAGTTGCTGAATGTACGCACGGAAGCCCGCATGAACCAGACGGCACTTAACAACAAACTGAAAGAGCTGCTTGTCCTCAACGGAAACCAGCCGCTCACACCGGGACGTCCCATGCCCGGTACCACACCCGACGCCCAAACACTCGGATTGACAGAGTACCCGGCAGTGCCGTTGCCGGCCGACTTCCGCTCGCTAGCCGACGAACTGCTGGCTTCAGACCCCACCCTGCAATCCTTGCAGGGTGAAAGTTCTGCTGCCCGGAAACAGATTTCGGCAAGCAAGCAAGGCTGGCTACCCAAACTGGAACTGGGTTACCGTAGAAATACCGAATCGGGGCATCCGCTGAACGGCGTAGTAGTAGGCTTCTCTTTCCCGCTTTTCGAAAACCGCAATAAGGTCAAGATAGCCAAGACACAAGCGCTCAACATAGACTATCAAAAGGAGAACGCCGCACTGCAAGCCAGCTCTGCCTTGTGGCAACTCTATGAAGAGGCCAAGAACCTGCACGCTTCCATGGAGGAATACGAGCGCACCTTCCATCAACAGCAAGACCTTTCTTTACTGAAACAAGCACTTATGGGAGGACAAATCAGTATGATTGAATACTTCGTTGAAATATCGGTTGTCTATCAAAGCAAGACAAACCTTCTGCAACTGGAAAACCAGTATCAGAAGGCAATGGCACAGATATACAAGAGCCGGTTATAAATAGAAAGAGCTGTCTGCGGTTGGCAGACAGCTCTTTCTATTTCAATATATTGTAGTTATAGTTTTGTGACTTTACCCATAAACAGAATAACCCCCGTACTCTTCTCCTTTATCAGGAAGATGAAAGGACGGTCCACATAGAACGGAATTACCGTACTTGGTCCGGGAACGGCCAGGTCCATTCCTCCGACAGTTACAGCCGCAGCTTCCGTCCCCTCTTCATTCACATTCACATAAGTGAACTGTTGCAGCAAACTGATAAACAAATCCTCATCCGCCATTCCGGAAAAATCGGCCGATGGAGTAAAAGCCTCCTGCATTCCCATTGCCATCATATCGTCAATGAGTTCTTTATCATATTCCATTTCAAACCGGGGTAACTTAAGGTTCAAGGCAAAGCTTGATAAACTACTGTTCCATTCCCCCCAACGCTCGTCATTCAGCTGCGGCAGGCACTCATCCAACGATTTTCCCTCTGCCGGCAAGAGCACCACCATACTGAAAGCCTCATTGCCGTAAGGCAACTCTGCCATTGAGAAATACTCATTCTCGGCATAGTTGAATCTCTCGTCACGAAGATTCATCATGTGTACAGTCGATTTGCTTCCGTCAGCATTCGTAAAAGCCTCTTCTGCCGTATCCGATTTTTTGAATTGATTCTTCCAAATCCCCTTGAAATAAAGCGCATTCAACAGATAAAGACGCGCCGTCTCCGGAATCTCATTCAAGACTTTGGGGATGCAATTATTCGTTTTCCCGGCACACCAGCCGTTTATAATGTCCGGAGCCTTGGGAGAGGCAAAATCCAGCTCCTGCACTTGCGCGTCATACATCTTTTTGTTTACGCTTACAAAGTCGTCATGAACACCAAACCCTTTCTTTATCCAGATGGAATTGGCAATTCCCAACTGTGTGGTATTGTCCAAATCGAGCAACGCCTCCACCAGCTTCTTATTATAGTTGTTCATTTCTTCCAACGAATAGCCCGAAAAGCCCAGGACATCTGTCATCTCAGATAGTGTGTTTCCCAACGCTCCATTGGCAATCATAGACAGACAGAGCGAAGCGCTCAAAGGAGAGATGAACAGATTGGGCTTTTCCACCTCAGTTTTACAAACCTGATTAAAGAAACGGAAAGCGAAATCCGTTCCTAAATCCGTCATCTCCTGCTCGGCACGGGTCAAGGCAATGTCTTTGCGGGGCTTGGGTTGTGGTGAAGAGTTGTCGTCACTCTGGCAGGCTGCAAGGATACAAAGTAGGCTTAAGGCAGTAATCGTTTTTTTAAGCATAAGCAAATAGTATTAGTTTTAAAACAGTTATCTATATATAGAAAATGCTTGAACAAACAAAATACTGCATTGAAGAAACAATAAAAAATAGTACATTCCTACTCTATTATTATACTGCAAAGTTCTGCATATTTTTTGCAGTCGCACTGCATATGTGTTGCAGCACCACTGCATATGTGTTGCAGTCGCGCTGCATATATATTTGCAGTGTCACTGCAACAGCTCTGCAGTGCTACTGCAAAATATATACAGCAGCTTTGCAGTAACGTGATTGATTTCACCCGGTTATTGTTGCCAATTCCAGCACCCCTTCCGGCAAATATCCGCTGCGTATGCGCCATTCCTGGGGATAAAGATTATTGGCACGGTTACCTATATTCTTGACAAATCCTAGAGGTATCTGTTTGTAGGTGAGCAAGACAATGCCGCGCGGAGCAGTCTCCGAAAGGACAACAGCCTCCTTGCGCAGATAACTGATGGCCTGCTCGCGGCCTATCTCTTCATGGGCAAAGGCATCCGGATTCAGTGCTATACTCATGGCGAGCCCATGAACAGGCATCCAGTCTTTTCCTTTCAACTCGGCAACATCTACCCCAGCCTGCACGATACGGAGTGACGAACGCAAAGCCGACAGTTCGGAGAGATACGCTTTAGGGAAAGCGCTGACGTTGTTGCCATTGACGATAAATTCGTAATTATCCGGAACCGCAAACCACTCATGCAGTGCCGAAAGCTGTTCTTTGGAAACACCCGGAGTTTTCGCTCCTTTTCCTTGGGGTTTTCTTCCTTTTTCCCGGGATTTCACCTGCCCGGCCCAGGTATTCCCATCGCTCACGCCCGGTTTGCGGAGAACTGCCAAAAAGAATCCTTCCCCCTTCGTCCGATGGGGCAGGAAACGATAGGCGGGAAAGTCCTCTCCCGACAATAGATTACCCGTAATATTCCAGTCAGTAGAAATTTCCAATGGCAATACCTCCGCCCCGAATTCATCCCGTATCCAACGGATGTTCTCTTCGTTTTCCTTTGTATTATAGGTACAAGTACTGTAGATGAGAATGCCTCCGGGCTTCAAGCAAGGCCAGATATCCGTAACGATGCGACGCTGGCGCTGCCAGCAGATTTCCACATTCTCCCCACTCCACTCACTTACCGCAACGGGGTCTTTACGGAACATCCCCTCGCCAGAGCAGGGGACATCCGTCAATATGACGTCGAAGAAGTCCGTCAAGGAAGAAAAATCCGCCGGGTCATTATTAGTGACCACCACACCGGAATGCCCCCACTTCGTAAGATTCTCCGCCAATACCTGCGAGCGGTTGCGGATTACCTCATTGGCCACCAGCAGACTGCCTGCGGGCAACACGCTACGGGCATGCGTGGATTTCCCGCCGGGAGCCGCACAGAGGTCAAGCATCACCACCGGTCCTTCGCCCACATACCGCCTCAAAGCCTGCTCCACAAACATGGACGAAGCCTCCTGCACATAGTAGCAGCCTGCATGAAACAGCGGGTCGAAAGTGAATGTCAGCCGCTTGTCCAGATAGTATCCGGCAGCAGACCAGGGAACATGCTCCAAAGAGGAACGAAAAAGACTGAATGAAGATTCCGGTAATTTATCTTCATTCAGTCGGATACTGACCGGCTGCTCCCCTTCCAGGGCGGCAGCCAGCTTTTCATATTCTTCCACACCCAAGAGGGCGCGTGTATAATCGGTGAAAGATGAGGGTAGCTTCATGCTTTGAACTGTTTTATGGCAGCAAAGATAGTGCAAAATACGTTTCACCAATCTACGGGGCTAAACAAAAAGCACGGTTCAATACTCTTTTTAAAAACTGAGTTTCACCCCTGCAAAATAGGAACGCGGTGCACCCGGTCCGTAGATATAACCGGAATCGCGGCTCGCTCCTTTATCAAAATCTTTCTGATAAGAATTGAATATATTCTGTACACCGGCATTGAGCTGCAAACAGAACCCTTGAAAATCAAAGTCGTAAGCTATCTTTGTTCCAAGTTCAAAGAAGTCCGGACTCTTTACCAATACATCCGCCTCACCGTTCACCTCCGAAAGCAAATGGGGAACGTACATCCGCCCGGTATAATTGCCGTTCAAAGCTATTGAGAAGGCTTTAACCGGCATATAGGTAGCTGTAAAGTAGCCGTAGACGTCGGGAGTACGCAGTATCTTGTCACTGTAACGTTCTTTCTCCGACAAGTGCTCCTCATCCGCACTCCATTCTTCGGGAGAGTCATAGATACTTCGTTGAAGTGTCAACCCTGCCTGCAACTGAACCTTATCCTTATAGGCAACCTTTCCTTCCAATGTGCCGCCATACACTTTAGCTCCCGAACCATTGATGCGGGTCTGTATCAGATAAGCACTACCGTCCGGGTCTTTCACCGGAGGCGTCAGGACAAACGGGTCGGAAAGTTTCGTGTAGAAGCCTTCCACCAATAGGTTTGCCTGGAAATCTCCGAAGTAATGATACCAGTCTACCGAAGCATTGAAGCTGCGCGAACGCTCTTCCTTCAATCCTTTGGCGCGGACAATGGAAACCAATTCTCCACCCACATTACTGATATGCAGATCTTCATCAAACGCTTGTGGAGCACGGAATCCCTCAGCATAACTGAAACGGATATTCACATCCTGAGTAGGATTATAACGGATATTGGCACGGGGACTGAAAACAGCCTTGTCCATGATGCTGTTTTTATCCACGCGCCCGCCAATCAGGAAACTCCACTGTTCGTTCTTCCACTCATTCTGGGCATAGGCGCTTGCTATATTCACCATTTGGTTCAACGGGGCGGGGGTATATTTCTCAATCAGTTGTTGCAAGCGGTCACCCGTTGCCGTAGGATCTTCGGCCAAAGCAGCATCACGATACTTCTGTACGTCCGTTGCCTTGTCATGCAGATTGTCGTGATTGAACTCAATGCCTCCGGTCAAATCGGCAGGCATAAACAGACACTTGTCAAAATGATAAATATACTGGGCACCCAGCACACCGGTAAAGTCCGTAGTCATTCCATAAGCGCTGTAATAACTATTGCGCACGATGTGCTGAGCCGAAGCATAGGTACTGAACGTATGTTTCTGTTTTTTGGAGAAAGCCGTGAACTTGAGCCCACCCGTGTTGATGGAATGTTTCAGCTGTTCCACCAGTCCGGGCGCCCCGGTACCGTTCAATCCGGCATCCTCGGCTATATGAGGGGGAAGGCTGAAGCCACTTCCACCACGGCGGAATTCCTCCATATGATGGTATTCAAGGCTCAGCTTGGAATAGGCACTTGTCCGGTAGTAAGCATTCAGACCGACAGTCTGGTTCTTCAGCTTCGGTAATTCGGAGAAACCGTCTCCATTGGAGTCCCATGCCGAACGATGCCTGCTTTGGCCATACACATAAGCCCCCATCTTACTGTCCGAAGAAACCAAGGAAAGATTCAGGGTCGTGTTGTTGTCGAACGAGCCGGAACCGTCGAAATTGGAAATGGTATGCGAGAAAGAACCGGAATTGCGAATCGGTTCCTTCGTAATGATATTCACCGTCCCGGCAATGGCCGAAGAACCGAACAAGGCTGAACCACCTCCACGCACCACTTCCACACGTTCTATCATGTTGGCGGGAATCTGTTCCAACCCATACACACCAGCTAGAGAGGAAAAGATGGGACGTGAGTCTATCAATATTTGGGTATATTTCCCATCCAGCCCGTTGATGCGCACTTGTGAATAACCGCAATTCTGGCAATCGGTCTCCACCCGCACACCTGGCTGAAAGGCCAGTCCTTGCGACAAAGTATGCGAATTTGTCTGCTCAAACAGTTTAGGAGTAACCACTTTGACCAAAGTGGGTGCCAAACGCCGGGCAGTCTCGTTGCGGTTGGCTGTAACTACCACCCAGTCCAGTCACCACCACATTTTATACCGAAATGATTATTGGATTTACGAGCCAGTGTACTTTTTCCCGCTCCTGATTCCAATAATCCTTGAGCCAAAGTGATGCTGGCAGGAATACGATACCGTTTCATCTCATCGATAGCGAGATCTTTATACTTATGAATATATTCCTCATACTGCCGGTTACGGGTTTGCGCTTGCACTGTAAAATTACATAGACAACAAAACAACCCGATTAATATAAATTTCAACGTATGTTTCATCATATAAAACTGTTTCAAAATCGCGACTATACTTTTTCCGCTATATATAGTTGCAAACTTACCATTTTTATCCGGCTGTATGCAATCTTTTTAAATTAATTACGAATTTCATTCGAATTCCAAAAGTCCAAAGAAATCCGGACGATGAAAATCCGGCTTCTCTATTTTAATAGGATTCCATGATAAGAAATGAGGCTTTTGCAATTCATCTCCACATTTATAAAAATTAGCCCGTATGCTCATTCCATCCAGCCCGGTAATGGCATGCTTAAAAAATACCTTATACGGAATCAGCAAAGCCACCTCCCAAGTACATTCTCCTATCTTTTCTTCAAAAGTTTCTCTGCCCAAGCTAGCCCAACGCTTCACCTGATCCGTTATTTCAGAAGGAGCCATTTCACGATTATTACGCTCCGAACCTGCTGCTAAAAGAATCGTAGCGATACAGTTACATTCCAAATTATAATAAATGCCATCTCCCGCAGGAATAGAGAAAAATTCCACACAGGAATCTGTCCAAACACTACCGTTATCTTCACCGTATTTGGCACGAACACTGTCTTCTACTACTTTATAATGGACTAATATAGCATCATTTGTATAGGCTATACGAAAAGAGACTTGAGGTTGATAAGGATATTCTTTCCAGTTCACTATATCAATAGGATGATACGTAATGTTCTCATTATCAAACAAGGTCGGTATTTGTTGTGCATCTTGAACTTTACCACTTAATTTCTTTACTTTCATCGTATTGTTTTTATTAGTTAAATAGCTACTATTAGCTTCACAAAAATATATACTTCCACTGAGAAAACAAAATAGTGGCTACCATAAACAGCAGCCACTAAAAGAATAAAGCTATAAAGACAATGAAAGCACAATTTTTACATTTTCATCCATATTTATTTCTTCACATCGCCCTGTGGCATATGTCTTCTCCCATCATGCTGTTTTTTCATTCCTTGTCTTTTTCTCATCTCTTTACGGAATTTATCGCCATTGTGTTTCTCC
>OLEX01000596.1_pt1 | contig 9915 bp, 8 predicted proteins | sample 1608641 | NCBI WGS metagenome assembly OLEX01 (sample SAMN02674964, study PRJEB24791) | human gut metagenome, SKBSTL008 | isolation source: stool | host: Homo sapiens | place: USA
TGTGATGGTGCTAAACCAGGCCGAAACTATTACACAGAATTTGTAAAGCAGACACCTTCCGACAGTATCGTCCTGACCCTGGCATGTGGAAAATTCCGTTTCAATGATCTCGATCTGGGAGAAATCGGTGGTCTGCCAAGACTGATGGATATGGGCCAGTGTAATGATGCTTATGGTGCGATCCAGGTTGCTGTGGCACTTGCGGATGCATTTGGATGTTCTGTAAATGAGCTTCCGCTTTCCTTCGTTCTCTCCTGGTATGAACAGAAAGCAGTCTGTATCCTGCTGACACTTTTACACTTAGGTATCAAGAACATCCGTCTTGGTCCTTCTCTTCCGGCGTTCCTGTCTCCTAATATTCTGAACTTTCTGGTGGAAAATTATGGTATTGCACCTATCACCACACCGGAAGAAGACATCAAAGCACTAATGAACCAGTAAAATAAATTTTTCAAAATCTTCGCAAATTAACAAAGCCGATACAGGATTCCAAAGTCCCGCATCGGCTTTATTTATGGGTCTGAAGACTCGGATCTGCCGACAACAATTTTAAACATGTGCAGCGATATTCTGATGGGGTTAAATGATAACGTTTTTTAAACAATCTGCAAAAATAATCAACGTTATGAAATCCACTTTCATAGGCGATCGTTTTTACTTTTTTATTCGTATTTTTCAATAACCAGGAAGCTGCCTGAAGTCGATATCCTATCAGATAATTAACCGGTGTAGTATGTAAAAACCGGTGGAACAAATTAAGTGCAGTACTTTTGCTGATTCCTATATGCGAAGCAATTTCATCCAGAGACAAATTGCGATTATAGTTTTCATGTATATATTGCATGATTAACTGCACTCTTTTCTGTGCAACTTCATCAACTGTCTGTACATCTCCTTTATCAGATAACTTTACATTTTCATAAAAAGTCAGCCATAAATCCTGCATCAATGCCAAAGTAGCAAGTTCTCTTATTTTCTCATTTCCCTGTATTTCCATTATTTTTATCATAGTTTGTATAATCTTTGTCTGCCATAGTTCATCAGTCTGAAAACGCTGGAAATATATATTCGATGAAATGATTGGCAAGATATATTTCTTATAGATCAGGCTGTTCTCCGGTGCAATAAATTCCGGCATACATACAAAGTTAGGAATGATACCACCTGATGATGCGTAAAAGCGGTGCAATATTTTAGAATTAATAAAAATTGCTTCTCCTTCTGACAATATAATCTGTTTTTCTCCTATTCCGCATGTAACTTCTCCGGACTCCACATATAAAAACTCAAATTCTCTGTGCCAGTGCCACTCAATACAATGAAAATCAAACAATTCCAGATTATCATAATAATACTGGAATGGATAGTCACTACTTCCATGCTGTTTAATTTCCATGAACTCCTCGTCTGTAAGTATCTTATTATATATTTTATTATAATCCATCTCCATATCACATTCTTTCTTTTTTACGATATTATACAGTATTTCTACAATTTAATTCAATGTATATATCTAATATTTGCTATATAATCAAGCAAAAAAAGAAAAGAGGTATTCTTATGATTTTTAAATTGGGGAATTCTATAAAAAAAGCTGACTACCATAAGACAAAACTTGCCTGTTATATGGGCTTTATCACACAGGCTATTGCGGCAAACTTCGCACCGCTTCTTTTTTTGAAATTTCACAGTGACTACCATATTTCTCTCGGTAACATTGCTCTGATATCCACTTTCTTCTTTTTCACACAGCTTCTGGTTGACCTGTTCTGTGCCAAATTCGTAGATCATATCGGATATCGTGTGTGCATTGTTGCATCAGAAATATTTGCTGCATTGGGTCTGCTTGGACTGGCATTTTTACCTGATTTTTTACCTGATCCTTTTATTGGAATTATATGTAGTGTTATTGTTTATGCCATCGGAAGCGGTTTAATAGAAGTACTTTGCAGTCCTATTATCGAGGCCTGTCCGTTTGAAAACAAAGAAGCAACTATGAGTCTGCTCCATTCCTTTTACTGTTGGGGAGCTGTTGGGACAATTTTGATTTCCAGCTTATTTTTCCTGATATTTGGAATAGACAACTGGAAATGGCTCGCCGTAATATGGGCAATCATTCCTGCAGTTAATACTTATAACTTCATGACCTGTCCTATTGAACCTCTGGTTGACAATGGTTCCGGAATGGGAATTAAGAATCTGTTTTCCAGACCATTTTTCTGGGTTGCAATATGTCTGATGATCTGTTCCGGAGCTTCTGAGCTTGCAATGGCTCAATGGGCTTCTGCTTATGCAGAATCCGCACTGGGATTGTCAAAAGCCCTGGGAGATTTAGCAGGTCCATGTATGTTTGCAGTAACAATGGGAATCAGCCGTATAATTTTTGGGAAATATGGAGAACAGTTAGATTTAATGAAGTTTATGAGTGGTTCAGGCATATTATGCGTTGTCTGTTATCTACTTGCCGCTTTGTCATCCAGCCCGATTATCGGACTTATCGGTTGTATTGCATGTGGATTTTCAGTTGGAATCATGTGGCCTGGAACAATCAGTATTTCCTCAAAAACTTTTCCAACAGGTGGAACGGCTATGTTTTCTCTTCTTGCCATGGCAGGAGATTTAGGTGGCAGCATTGGACCTGGAATTGTTGGTCGTATCACCCAGAATGCCGGAAATAATATTAGGATCGGCATGGGATTCGGACTTATTTTTCCAGTAATTCTATTGTTTATGTTATTCCTGCTGTATCGGAAGAAGATATCAAAGCACTGACTTATTGATTATAATTATATTTTTTCACTCTGCAAACCCGGAAGTTATACCCTCACTTTACTGCCAGATCCTATAGACCTGATACAACATTGATCGGATCCTCTTCCATAAACTTCTTTATATTATCCGCCAGAATAGAAACCAGCCGCTGTCTTGTTTCAAGTCCTTTCCATCCCATATGCGGCGTCAAAAGGACATGATCCATAGTATAAAGAGGGTTGGTTTCTTCAGGTGGTTCGGTTTCCTGAACATCAAGTCCGGCTCCTGCAATCGTACCATTTTCCAATGCTTCTATAAGAGCAGCCTCATCAATAAGTGCACCTCTTGAGCTATTAACGATAAACGCTGATGGCTTCATAAGCGACAGGGTTTCTTTGTTGATCATATGTTTTGTACTTTCCGTCAATGGACAGTGCATGGAAACATAATCACTATTCCTGAGTAATTCCTCAAGCGATACATAGCGGATACCTTTCTCATCCTCTCTCGGTGTCCTGGTATATACAAGTATGTTCATATCCAAAGCCTGTGCGATCTGGATAACTTTTCTGCCAATGTGTCCTGCACCTATAACACCAAGTGTTTTACCATTTACCTCAACATGCGGAACCTGAAGATTTCTGGTAAAATTGTCATGATTTCCGCATGCCAGCATCTTCATCTGTACCTGCATTGCAGAACTCAGATTTAATATCATCATAATCGCAGTATGTGCCACACGTTCTGTGCTGTATGCCGGGATATTGCAGACTGTAATCCCCTTCTTCCGTGCTGCTTCAAGATCAATATTATTATATCCTGTACCTGCCTCGCAGATCAGTTTAACAGATTCCGGGAATTTCTGTATCATTTCTGCACTCACAGACATCTCCTTTGTTACAATGATATCTGCACCCTGAATACGCTCTGACAGCTGCTGTTCTGTTGTATCATCATATACTGTAACATCAGAAGATAAAACGGAAAAATCCAGCTTCCCATCAAAACTTAAGAGAAATTTACCGGAATGAAACTCCTTCATCAACCGGCCATGATTTTCTAAGTGCCCCATAGGAGATCAGAAAATTCGCAAGCCATCCGGCCGGTACAGCAAGCCAGACAAATGCAATTCCATAACGCGGTGCAAAAATCAAGGCAACTGACAGCCGAATGGCAAGGTTTACCATATTGGCAATGAGAAACGGCCGCATAATTCCAAGTCCACGAAGAACTCCATCTGTTGCCATCTTAATACCCATAAAAATAAAGAAATATCCCAGCCATTTCATATAATCCCCGGACACCTGATATGCCAGAGCGGTTCCATCTTTTCCAAGGAATAAGGAAGAAATTGGGGTGTGCAGTGTTTCAATGACTATGAAAGCAAGGACTGCGAAACACAGGTCCAACACCAGTGCAGCATGGTATCCTTTTTTGATACGTTCAATTTTCTTTGCTCCAAGATTCTGGGAAACATAGGGCGAAACCGCATTTCCAATGGATACAAATATCAGTGAAAAAACATTCTCTACTCTCATGGTTGCCGCATAACCTGCCAGCGCCTGTGTACCGAAGGGATTTACAACCGCCTGTACGATCATCATACCAATTGACACTGTGGATTGCTGAAGAACCGATGGTACTGCAATACGAAGCATGGAATGTAACTCCTGCCTGTCAAACCAGTTAAAGCGGCTTTTATATCGACGCATCCGGTTAAAGAAAATCAAAAGCGAAAACACTGCGGAAATCCCCTGCGCAATGAGAGTTGCAAGGGCGGCACCGAACACACCCAGCCCTAAACCTGCCACCATCCAAAGATCCATAACAATATTCAAAACAGAAGAAAATATCAAAAGGCCCAACGGAATCTTCGATTCACCGATGGAATTGAACATCGTTGAAAGGATATTGTACATAAACAGAAAGGGAAATCCCACAAAATAAACACGCAGATACAGTACCGCTTCATCCAGTATGTCAGCAGGTGTTTGTAATAAACTCATCATAAAATGAGAAAAAACAAAGCCAAAAACCCCCAGAAGTATACTCAGAATCAGAAAACTGATCAACGATGTTGACACAATTGTTTTCATTTTGCTATAATTCTGAGCTCCAAAATAGCGGCTCACAAGTACACCTGCTCCTACACCGGCTCCCAAAGCCACACAGATGAAAACATTGGTCAAAGCGGCACAGGCTCCAACTGCCGCAAGTGCAGAGGATCCCACAAACTGACCTACGATAATGGAATCAGCCATATTATATACTTGTTGAAAGAAGCTGCCCAGAATCATAGGCATTGCAAAAACAGTCAGTGCTTTAAGAGGGGCATCTGTGATTAAATATTCATCTTTTGACATTCTCATTTTCCTCCATCAATTCCTGCTTTTTATCCGAAATCACGATTGTATTTTCAAAATGTAAGTTTAAGATTTCGTTACGCAACAATTATATGTAGTTACAGCAAATAAGTCAAGCTGCTGTTTACTTTTAGTAATATAAATGATATGATATTTGATATTGAAAAAAGCTGCTATCAGATGGATATTATTTTATATTATTTTACAGGAGGGAACTTATGTACCTGGACGGTTTAGATGAGCTGGATCAGAAGATTATCCGGCTGCTTATAGAAAACGCACGTATCTCTTACTCTGATATCGGTGAAGAAACCGGTATTTCCAGAGTGGCAGTAAAAGCCCGTATCCAGGCTTTGGAGAAAAGAGGCGTAATCGAAGAATATACAACAATTATTAATCCGCAAAAAATCAGTGGGGCTGTATCATGCTATTTTGAAATTGAAACAAAACCGGAGTACCTGGCGCAGGTGACAGATATATTGTACAAAAATGATACAGTCTCACAGATTTACCGTGTCACAGGAAGAGACAGGCTTCATGTACATGCCGTTGCTTCATCAGGTGATGAAATGGAATACTTCCTGCACAATGTCATTGATACACTGCCTGGCATTATCAGCTGCAGTTGCAATATGATCTTATCACGCATTAAAGATATTAAAGGATTACGGCTATAAAAGTCAGAAGCTGCAACCAACCTTGATCCATACAGTCATGTCACCCTGCCAAAGTGAATTAAATATAACGCTCCCAGCCACTTTTTGACTTCAACAGTTTGCTCTTCCTGAAACGCCTCGCAGCTTTTCAAAATAACAATAAAATGCCCATCGCTTCTTACATGAAAGAATACCGTATGAAGTCGACATCGAATATGCTGTTGCAGGAAGATAAATCTATTTCGGAAATTGCCGCCACTGTGGGATATAAAAGCCAAAGTAAATTTACATCGGCTTTCCGAGATATATTTCAGATATTACCTACTGCATATCAGAAACTGTATCGTAATCAATAATTTTAATGCAAAACTGCACCCACAATATCCCTGAGTGCAGTTTTGTGTCAATCAATATTCTAATGTTTCTCCATTAAGTGGAATATCAAGAACAAGTATCCTATACAAATGCACTTTCCTCTTTTGCTTTCCGCAAATCTTTTAACACTGTTCCTATATCTCCCAAAATAGCAATTCCCTTATCTTCAATGAATTCCGGCAAAAACTGATATTCTGAATTTACGGAAATATAATATGCATCTTTCAAACTGTTTGTCAGTTCCCAAAACGGTTCCTGTATAAACATCGGTGTCATGCGCCCTACTCCAAGTTCTATGAAGAGAATTTTTCTATCTTTGTTCTTTTGAATGTATTTTGAGATTTTCTCATATTCTTCTTCGTATTTTTTCCCTTGCAGAAAATTCCCATATCCTCTTACCCACGGAAACATTTCCGCACTTGCAACTTCCGGCCCCGGAGCTACCAATCTGGTAACAGGAATCGCTACCGCATACATGGATTCCGTACCAATGGTGGCAATCACATGTAACGTGGGAACCCCGCTTCTCGGAAAGGATTCTTTCCAGGAGGTTGATATTACAGGAATTGTAATGCCTATTACAAAGCACAGCTTTATCGTAAAAGACATTACTACTCTGGCAGACACTGTACGCAGAGCATTCTATATTGCAAAGAGCGGACGTCCCGGTCCTGTGCTTGTAGATGTGACCAAGGATGTGACAGGTGCGAAATATGAATATACTGCCTGCGCTCCTGCTGAGATCACACCGAAAACAGACACCATCAAAGACGAAGACATTGCAACTGCAGTACAGATGATCAAAGAAGCGAAGAGACCATTTATTTTTACAGGCGGCGGCACGATTATCTCAGAGGCATCCAGAGAAGTGACAGAGCTTGCTCACAGAATCGACGCTCCTGTATGTGACAGTCTTATGGGTAAGGGAGGATTTTCCGGAGAAGATCCTCTGTACACAGGAATGCTTGGAATGCATGGGACCAAAACTTCCAATCTCGGTGTCTCAGGCTGCGATCTCCTGATCGTGCTGGGAGCCAGATTCAGTGACCGTGTCACAGGTAATACAAAGACCTTTGCAAAGAACGCAAAAATCCTTCAGATAGATGTAGATGCAGCAGAGATCAATAAAAATATTGTAGTAGATGCAAGCGTAGTAGGAGATGAGAAAGAAGTTCTCAAACGTATTCTGGCAGAGGTTCCGGAAATGAGACATCCGGAATGGACTGCACATATCAGTGAACTGAAGGAAAAATATCCGTTAAGATATGATCATTCCCAGCTTACAGGCCCATACATTATTGAAAAGCTGTACGAACTGACAAAGGGAGATGCCATCATTACAACAGAGGTTGGACAGAACCAGATGTGGGCAGCTCAGTATTTCAAATACAAAGAGCCAAGAACCTTCCTTTCTTCCGGTGGCCTGGGAACTATGGGATATGGTCTTGGAGCAGCCATCGGAGCCAAGATGGGAAGACCGGACAAGACTGTGGTAAATATCGCAGGTGACGGATGCTTCCGTATGAATATGAATGAGATCGCAACAGCAGTCCGCTGTGGCAGACCTTTAATTGAAATCGTATTGAACAATCATGTACTGGGAATGGTACGTCAGTGGCAGACCTTGTTCTATGACCACAGATATTCCCATACAATTTTAAATGATGCAGTAGATTTTGTGAAGCTGGCAGAAGCCATGGGAGCAAAAGCAATCCGTATCACAAAGATGGAAGAGGTAGAGCCGGCATTAAAAGAGGCTCTGGCATGTCCGGGACCTATCGTACTTGACTGTATGATTGATCAGGATCTCAGCGTATTCCCGATGGTACCGGCAGGCGCAAGCATTGATGATATTTTTGACGAGGAGGATATGAAAAAATGAGCAGAGTGTATAATTTTTCCGCAGGACCGGCTGTACTGCCGGAAGAGGTACTGAAAGAAGTAGCAGAGGAGATGATGGACTATCAGGGCTCCGGTATGTCTGTAATGGAAATGAGCCACAGAAGTGCTGATTTCCAGAAGATCATTGACGAGGCAGAGCAGGATCTTCGTGATCTGATGAAGATTCCGGATAATTATAAGGTATTATTCCTTCAGGGCGGAGCTTCCCAGCAGTTTGCAGCAATCCCTATGAACCTTATGAAGAACAAGGTAGCTGATTACATTGTAACAGGACAGTGGGCAAAGAAAGCATACCAGGAAGCACAGAAATATGGAAAAGCAAACAAGATTGCTTCTTCCGAGGATAAGACTTTCTCCTATATTCCTGACTGCAGCGACCTTCCGATCAGCCCGGATGCAGACTATGTATACATTTGTGAAAACAACACAATCTACGGAACAAAATTCAAGAAACTTCCCAACACAAAAGGAAAAACTCTGGTAGCAGATGTTTCCTCCTGCTTCTTATCTGAGCCTGTTGATGTATCCAAATATGGCATCATCTATGGCGGTGTACAGAAGAATATCGGACCTGCAGGCGTGGTGATCGTGATCATCCGTGAAGATCTGATCACAGAAGATGTTCTTCCGGGAACTCCGACGATGCTTCAGTACAAGACGCATGCAGATGCAGGTTCTCTTTATAATACACCACCGGCATACGGAATCTATATCTGTGGAAAAGTCTTCAAATGGTTAAAGGACCAGGGTGGACTTACTGCAATGAAGAAACGTAACGAAGAAAAAGCAAAGATCTTATATGATTTCTTAGACCAGAGTGAAATGTTTAAAGGAACAGTTGTGAAAGAAGACCGATCTTTAATGAACGTTCCATTTGTAACAGGAGACAAAGATCTGGATGCCAAATTCGTAGCTGAAGCAAAAGAAGCAGGATTTGAGAACCTAAAAGGACATCGTACAGTTGGTGGAATGCGTGCAAGTATTTATAACGCAATGCCAAAAGAAGGTGTTGAGAAATTAGTAGCATTTATGAAGAAGTTTGAAGAAGAGAACAAATAAGGAGGAGCCATGTATACAGTAAAATGCTTAAACCCGATCGCAAGTAAAGGACTAGATTTATTTACAGAAGATTTTAAAGTGATCGATGACTTAGATAAAGCAGATGCAGTTTTAGTAAGAAGTGCAGCTATGCACGATCTTGCAGTTCCAGAAAGCCTTCTTGCAGTTGCAAGAGCTGGAGCAGGAGTTAACAATATTCCATTAGATGAATATGCAAAGAAGGGAATCGTAGCATTCAACACACCAGGAGCGAATGCCAATGGTGTAAAAGAACTTGTTGTTGCAGGACTTTTACTTGCATCTCGTGATATCATCGGTGGATATAACTGGGTTAAGGAAAATGCATCCGAAGAGAACCTTGCAAAACTTGTTGAAAAACAGAAAAAACAGTATGCAGGTAACGAATTAAAAGGAAAAAGTATCGGAGTTATCGGACTTGGAGCAATCGGTGTTTTAGTAGCAAATATCTGCAATCGTCTTGGAATGAAAGTTTATGGATATGATCCATACGTATCCGTACGTTCTGCATGGAGCTTATCAAGAATGGTAAAACATATCGCTTCCATTGACGAATTATTTGAGACATGTGATTATATTACAATTCACGTTCCATACATGGATTCTACAAAAGGAATGATCAACAAAGAAGCTATCGATAAGCTTGCAGACGGGAGGATTCGCGGTGGGAGAGATCTTCACCAGGTCCAGATTCGCGTCCATGGCGCGCTCCAGCGCCTCCCGGGCGGACATGATGCCCAGCTGCTCTCCGGTGTCGGAGACCAGGCGAACCTCCTTGTCGCGGATCTCTT
>OLEX01000604.1_pt1 | contig 9790 bp, 8 predicted proteins | sample 1608641 | NCBI WGS metagenome assembly OLEX01 (sample SAMN02674964, study PRJEB24791) | human gut metagenome, SKBSTL008 | isolation source: stool | host: Homo sapiens | place: USA
ATCTTCGCTCTCATCAGTGTTGCCGTCGTTAATGACGATGACTTCAAATAGGGGATAGTCCTGCTCCAGCACGGCGCCCAGGTTGCGGCGCAGATTTTCGGATTCCTCGCGGGCGCAGATGATGACGGATATGGGGGGCAGTTCCTGGGTGAAGTGCATGTTTCCCTGCTTCACGGCACGGCGGCGTGCATGAATACGGTTGTAGAGACAGAGGTAGTAGATAATTTGAATAAGGAACAGACCACCCGCTACGGCGAGTACGATAATTTCAGTTGAATCTAATGTAAATGCTTCCATGTGCAGTAGGACGTTTATGTGCTGCAAATTTACGCAATTTCCGGCACTGCCTCAAACTTTGTTCCGGGAAAGTGCTTGGACAAATACTGCTTGATGTATTTCATCGTGTCTTCCTGGATAGTCTTATCCTCCACGGTGGGATAGAGGTTGTAGAGTACCGTATCGAGTGCGATGCCCCGGTTCTTGATGGCTTCGAAGCTCAGCAGGGTGTGGTTGATGCTGCCCAGCTTTCCGGAGGTGACGAAGATAAGCGGGTACTGCTTTTCCACAATGTAGTCTATCGTCAGGAAATCTTCGGTGAGGGGAACCATCAGACCTCCGGCTCCTTCTACGAGCACGGTATCATAGCGGTGGGAAAGTTCCCTGGTGGCACGCTCTATTTTCACGAAGTCTATCGGGCGCTTGTCTATGCGGGCGGCGAGGTGGGGGGAGCAGGGGTAGGAGAATATCTCGGGCATGGTCAGCCCCTCTTTGTCTTCCGGCAGGTAGCCGGTTCCGGTGAGGTGGCGGTGCAGGTCGATGTCCTCGGAATGGCCGGTGTTGCCGGTCTGGATGAACTTTTGGGTGATGACGCGCAGGCCGCGTTGCATAAGCTCACGGGCATACCAGGCGGTGCAATAGCTTTTTCCGGCATCTGTATCAATGCCGCTGATGAAGTAGATGTTTTTTGTTTCCATTATTTTGTCTTTTTTCGTGCGATGATATAAATAGGGTGATAGGTTAGGCTTACGTTGCCTGCGGCATCACTGAACCGGGTTGTGTATTCTTCGCAGAAGGATTGCAGGCGGCCACGCGTCCACATCCTTTTTTCCGTACCCGTGACTCCGGTTTGCTTCAGATGCTTCAGCACTGCCTGGGGAGTGGGGAAGGGCAGGGATATCACCTCTTCTTCGGCATGGAGAATATCGAAGCCGGGAGACAGCAGGGCTTGCAGCTCCTTAATGGAGGGATAGTCCAGCCCGTGCCCAGTCAGTTGGCGTATTTCGTGCATGTTTGTGGCGCCGAAGGTGCTGAAGGCAAGCAGGCCGTCTGCCACCAGTGCTTGGTGGCAGCGGGTGAAGAAAGCACCTGGGTCGTTGAACCATTGTAGGGTGGAGCACGAGGTTATCAGGTCGGTTTCTCCGGGGAAGTCGATGGCTTCGGCATCACCGGGGACGAACTGCACGGTAGTGCCGTCGCAAAGTTCCTTGACGCACTCTTCCATTTCCCGGCACAAGTCGTTCAGCAGCAGGGTTTCCGGTTGCAAGGTGTGGAGGAGGATACGCGAGTAGCTTCCCGTTCCGCAGCCAAACTCTACGACACGGTGGAAACGTGTGTATGGTTCCTTTATGAGCTGCATCATCTTCTCGGCGACTTGTTGCTGCACGCGGGCCTCCCGGGTATAGGTATTCCGGGCTTTGGCAAAGCGGGAGGCTATCAGTTGTTTGTCCATCGGGTTCAGTGGCTTGTCCATAGGTCTTGCAGGTAATGTCTGAATAACTCTTCCTGATAGTGGGCATCCTCCGTTTGCAGCACGGGGGTGCCGAGTGTTTCCCAGGCTTGCAGCTGGTTGGCTGGCGGAATGATGCGGTCGTTGCCTCCCGTTACTGCCTGCTGCCAGTGGAAGGTGGCAGCAGGCAGTGTGTGGTACATCTTCTCAATCTCCGTCAACTCATCTCTCAACTCTTCCAGCGGACGGCGGGGAGTGATTTCCAGGAAAGCTTTGAAGGCTGCTCCGTTGGCGCACATGCGGCGGAGGAATTTGTGCAGTGAAGCCCCGGTCAGTCCGTCCAATGTCCCGTGGTAGATGGCGGGTGGAATACCCATATGCTGGTCTATGGGGTAGGGTGTTCCGTTGATGGCGATGCTGTTTGCCATATGGATACCTTCGCCGGACGTACCTGGCGATGAGAGCTGTGGCATGGTCTGCGAAGCCGCCCATACCCCCATAGACCAGCCGATGAGGTTAATTTCGCGGTATTCTTCCAGTCCGGAGGCGTCAAAATCCAGTGTGCGGTAGTCATAGCACACCATGAAGTCGCTGGCTGCCGGACGATACATTTTGAAAGGAGTCTCATCGGCTCCCCAGCCGGCAAAGAACAGCAATAGCCGGGGATGATGTTCGTGTATAATGTAACTTTGTTTCATCTGTTTTTAGAATCGTATAGCGTTAGTATTCTTCTCTTCCTTTAGGGGAATAAGGGGAATCAGTTCTCCAATCTCATCTTCCCGTATGTCCGCTGTCAATGAGAAGCGGATGCGTGATGTTCCTTCGGGCACCGTGGGCGGGCGTACCGGCAGTGCATAGAACCCATGCCTCTGCAGCAACTCTGCGCACAGCACAGTGTCGGCACTGGGGCCGATAATCAGAGGGACGATATGGCTTGCGCTGGGGCATCCGTACCCTTTGGCTTGTAATGCTTCGCGCAGCGTCCGGCCGATTCTAGCCAGATGCTCGCGGCGGTTCTGCATTCCGGCAAGTTTCCGCACGATAAACAGTGTCCAGGCAATACTTGTCGGAGGCAATGCCGTGGTGAAGATGAGGGTTCGCATCCGGTTGACGAGATACTCGCGTATCGTCCGGCAGCAGGCGATGTATGCGCCGGCAGACGCCGCTGCCTTGCCGAAGGTGCCCACGAGGAAATCTATATCCCGGATGCATCCGGTTTCTTCGGCGCAGCCCAGGCCGCGCGGTCCCCTTACGCCGAATGCATGGGCTTCGTCCACATAGAGCAGTACGTTGGAGTATCTTTTTTTCAAACGCACCAATGCCGTGAGGTCGGCTTGGTCACCGTCCATGCTGAAGATGCTTTCTGTGACGATAATAAGTTGCCGGTATGTTGCATGGTGTTGTTCCAGCAGGCGTTCCAGTTGCACCAGGTCGTTGTGGCGGAAGCGGATGCAGCGTGCGGTGGATAGGCGGATGCCGTCGATGATGCTGGCATGCACCAGCTTGTCTGCCAGTATCAGGGTTTGTGCATCGCTCACGGCGGGCAGAATCCCCATATTGGCATGATAGCCGCTATTGAGCACCAGTGCTGTCTCTGTGCCGAAAAGTGTGGCGAGTTCCGTCTCCAGTTCTTCGTAAATCCCGAAGTTCCCCGTCAGCAGGCGGGAGGAGGAGGAAGTCGGCAAGAAGGTGTCCGGTGTTAGTGTCTGCAGGAATTCTTCCTTTAGCTGGCGGTCGGCAGCCAGACCCAGATAGTCGTTGGACGAAAGGTTCAGCATATGCCGGCCATCGGCTATAACCGTGCGTCCCTCGTGTGTCAGTTGCGGCAGGCGGCGCAGGTTGCTGTGTTCTTTCAATGTTTGCAGCTCTTGCTGCATATAGTTAGTTACGTTCATAAATTCTTGATATAATAATTTCCCCTTTATCCTCTCAATTCATTTCCTGTATAATTTTCATCAACCCTCCCGTCAGCTTCCTCAGCTGTTCCGGCTCTATAATGAACGGAGGCATCAGGTATACCAATCTTCCGAACGGGCGTACCCAGATTCCCTCCTCAACGAAGCGTTTTTGCATCCACGCCATGTCTACGGGTTCTTTTGTCTCAATCACCCCGATGGCTCCCAGCACACGTACATCCATCACTTGCGGCAATCGGCGTGCCGGTTCAAGCTCTTCTTGCAGTTGCCGGCTGATGCGAGTCACCTTGCCTTGCCAGTCGTATTCGGGCGAGGTCAGCAGCTTCACCGAAGCGCACGCCACGGCGCATGCCAGTGGATTCCCCATAAAGGTGGGTCCGTGCATAAACACCTCCGGTGTATGGTTGGAGATGGTATCCGCCACTTCATTCGTCGTCAGTACGGCAGACAGCGTCATGTATCCGCCCGTTATGGCCTTTCCTATGCACATGATGTCCGGTTCTACACCCGCGTGCTCCCAGGCAAAGAGTTTTCCCGTCCGTCCGAAGCCCGTGGCTATCTCATCGAATATCAGCAGCAGGCCATGTTCCTTGCATATCTGTGCCGCTTCGTGCAGGTACTGGGGGTGGTAGAACCACATGCCGCCAGCGCCCTGCACCACAGGTTCGAGGATAAGCGCTGCCAGTTCCTCGTGATGCTCCTCTACCAGTTTCCGCAGTTCCACCGTATCCCGTTCATCCCATTCGCCGTGGAAGCGCGAGCGCGGCTGCGGCACGAAATAGCGCACCGGCAATGATGCACCGAACAGCGAATGCATGCCCGTCACCGGGTCGCAGACAGACATGGCATTCCATGTATCCCCGTGATAGCCCGAACGGATAGTCACAAAATTGTTCTTCTTCGCCTTTCCCTTGCCATACCAGTACTGCACGGCCATTTTCAAGGCCACCTCTACTGCCACCGAGCCCGAGTCGGCATAGAATATCTTCTGCATGGACGGCGGGACAAGCGGTAGCAGCAACTGGCCCAGTTCAATGGCAGGGTCGTGTGTCAGCCCTCCGAACATCACATGCGACATCTTGCCCAGCTGTTCCTCTGCCGCCCGGTTCAGCGTAGGGTGGTTGTACCCGTGGACGGCGCACCACCACGACGACATTCCCTCTACGAGTGTTTCTCCGCTTTCCAGGGTGATGGTGGCGCCTTCTGCATGCTTCACCTTATACACCGGTAGCGGGTTGGTGGTGGAGGTATATGGGTGCCATAGGTGCTCTCTGTCGAACTGCGAGCCGCAGAACCGGTATCCGGCATCTTCTATCAGCACCTTGTCTTCCGACACTTTCGAGCCGAGCGTTGTCAGCAGGTCGCCCACGATGGCGGAGTTGATGCCGATGTGCAGCGCTTGCTTCACGGCCTCCTTGCTCAGTTGCGAGCGTCCTCCGGCAAAGCGGAGGAAAGCTGTCGGGTTGATGAAGCGGAAGAGGGCGATGGTGGTCAGTATTTCCTCCTCGCTGAGTGGTGCCTGCCGTTCCAGCGGTGTGCCGGGGATGGGGCTCAGGAGGTTGATGGGGATGGACTGTACTTCCAGCTCGCGCAGTGTGAAGGCGAATTCGATGCGTTGCTCCATGCTCTCGCCCATGCCGATGATGCCGCCGCTGCAGATGTCCATGCCTACGTTGCGGGCGGCTTGCAGGGTACGCAGCTTCTCTTCCTGCGTGTGCGTGCTGCACAGTTGGGGAAAGTAGGAGGGGGCTGTCTCCAGGTTGCAGTGATAGCGGGTGATGCCTGCGTCGTGCAGTGCCCGCATTTCGTCTTCGTTGAGCAGTCCCAGTGATGCGCACAACTGGATGGACGAGTGCCGGCGCATGTGCCGGGCGGCTTCGCACAGTTTCTCCATGTTTTTGGAGGAGGGCTTCCGTCCACTGGTCACCAGCGAGAAACGTGCCACGCCCTGGGCTTCATTATGCAGGGCATGCCGCAGGCATTCTTCTTTATTCACCAGGTCGTACACGTCTGCCTGGGTTTTGTAGTGCGACGACTGTGCACACCACTTGCAGTTTTCCGGGCATCGTCCGGACTTGGCATTAATGATGGAGCACATGTCGAACTCCTCCGAGGCTCGGGCCCGGGTTATCTCGTGGGCAGCTTCGTATAGCGCTTCCTTGTCTGGTTGCACAGCCAGCCATTCGGCTTCTTCCTTACTGATGTGGCTGCCGCGCAGCACTTGTTCCTTTAATTTCTGTAGGGTCATATCTTTCTTGGGTTATGTTCATGGATAAAGACAGAGGTACGGATTGCCGGGGCGGTGCAGCTCGTCATTCTGCTGCATGGCTTCCAGTAATCCGTACCTCTTATTCTCTTTTGTTTCAGGCTATGTGTGTCTTGTCCGCCCGTATTTCCGCAGGGGCGGATGACTTGTGTTTCAAAAAGAATGTGTCGGTTCGTTCCAAGCTCCGTGAGGATACTTGTCAGGGCGCTGCTGCTACCCAGCGGAATGCCGATGTCGCTTTTCCTTCCTTCCGTTTTACCCCTCCAGGCACTCTCTTCCCTGCATCCGGCATGTCCGGCAGTTCCTGCAGCTTTCTGTTTGGAGAGAGAACTGTCTGCCACGTTTTTGCGCAGGCAACCGATGGTGACACACCGCCCTATGCTGGCAAATGCAGCGTAGGCTTTTCTGCTCCAGCGGCGGAAGCGGATGGTAGGTGCGGCGGGTGATGTATTCCTCATGTTTTTTCTGCCTGATGCGGTTTTGTTTCCTTTTAGCAGATGCAAATGTAGAAAAAATAATTTCATAACGGTAATGGTCATGCATGAAAAAAACGCGCAAATTGGACTTAAGAATACTTTAGTGGGTTGGAAGGTTGTATAAAGTGAAATTGAGGCTAATTGGATGAATTGAATGGTATGGGCATAAAAAAAGGCTATCTATCCCAGACAGCCAATCTTTTGTTAACCTTAAATCTAATACTATGAAAAACACATTGCAAAGGTACGTGTTTTCTGATAATCTCCAAATTTGCAGTAGATAATATCATGTTTTATAACAAGACTTAATGGTCATTAAGAACTTTATCTGCAATATTCATCGTACATTTGCTCCTGATATATCATCCGTTTGCCCTTTATGCATTATGCATTCGGTGCAGACGGATGATGTGTTTTCGTGAACTTATATACAGACAAACAACTATAAAACAGACGTTTATAATGAAATCAATCCAGAACAAAGGAATAAACCTCACCGCAGAAGACCTCAAAAATCGAATCGCTGACAGAAAAGAACGATATGCCAAGCAGCAGGTACGACGCGAGAAATTGGAACAAACCATGGAGAACACCCGCAATGACATCGAGCAACTGGAGTATACCCTTGCACAGATGGAACGTACCGCCAAGCGCTCCCGCAATGCTGCCGCACAGCCTTCCCGTTTTGTCCCCCGCGAGCGTATCGCTAGCTTCTTTGCCCGTGTTTCCCGTTTTTTCGACCACCTTCAGCACCGCTTGCACCGTAGCTTGAACTATATACCTCATGCTGCGCTCCCGCTACATCTTTCAGAGCCGCTTGAAAAGCGTGGAACGCTGCCGTCTCACGCCAGCCAAGGTGCTGGGCTACTTCAAGGAGGAAGGGGAGGAGTTGGGGGTAGGAAGTAAATTGGTTAGTTCGGATGGAAAAATTCGTATATAATGCATAAGCCGCATCCGTCGAATATAATGAAAGGAGATGTGATGAACAATTACTAACTTATATTCGTGAGAATAGACTGATTGAGAAATATTAATAAAGTAAAGAACAAAAGATAACAAAATAGTATAGGACAGTTAAAGTACAAAGGACATTTCGGTAGCGTGGAATACGGTGAAGAAGACAATTGCTTGTTTGGCAAAGTTCTTGGTCTTAAAAAGGATTGTATTACCTATAAAGGTGAAATCATTAGTGAATTGAAAAGTAACTTTGAGGGTGCTATCCTTCATGGCATGGCAGCCGCCAACGTCTCTCCCATTCTAACTTTGCAACATGTTTTATTAATAAAAATATGCAAAATAGAGAATGTATTTCTAATACATTCTGATTATTTTAGTATATTATTATATAGGGTGGTGGAGGATGAGGTGAGTCCCTCTTCCGCCATCTTATTTATTTCATTAATTTTTAGCCGATTCTAACTGTTTATTTGTATCCCCTTGGCTGGTCCCTTACCTTTGTCATGTTATCGAATTAAGAATAGACAAAGATGGAAAAAGAAATGAGCCCCATGACAACGGAGATACTGAAGAAAGGTTATCTCCTCTTCCCCATTCCCCGCCGGTATACACGGTTTGGTGTTTCTTTGTGGGATATGCCAGACCCGGATAATGGGAATGTAGACACGCATTGGACGTATGGCGGTTATGAGTATGTGAGTAATCAAAACTTCCATCCAACCGCCTGCGATGCTCCATTCGCTGGAAAAGGAAATGTGCCCGGTTGTGCGGCCAATCGTGCGTCATCGTTGCAGGTAGCGGATTTTTTGTTCTTTATTTGCAGAAAGGTTATGCGGAAGTATTCCTGCAGGGCTCGGATAGTAGTGAATCCCGTTGTGTTTTAAAGTGTTATTATTTGTAGACAGTTAATGTCTTTTGTTGTCAGATTCATTGATTTTTATTCTCTTTTCGTATATTTGCGCCCATTAATTAAAGATTGTCACACGACTATTCTGAAAAAAGTGTGATATTCTGATAGCATATTTATAATAGGGTTATTCCTGATTTTACACTAAACTGGATAGGATTAATGGAGAATTTGAATGCAGTGATTACGGGAGTTGGAGGATATGTTCCGGACTATGTCTTGACTAATGATGAAATATCTAAAATGGTGGATACCAATGATGAATGGATTATGGGGCGCATTGGTATAAAGGAAAGACGCATTTTGCATGAGGAGGGGCTTGGAACTTCATATATGGCTCGTAAGGCTGTGAAACAACTGATGCAGCGCACAAAGACCAGCCCGAATGACATTGACTTGGTTATCGTAGCTACTACCACTCCCGATTATCACTTTCCTTCTACCGCGTCCATCTTATGTGACAAATTGGGCCTGAACAATGCTTTTGCTTTTGACATGCAGGCTGTTTGCAGTGGATTTCTGTATGCAATGGAGGCGGGGGCGAATTTCATACGTTCCGGAAAATATAAGAAGGTTGTCATAGTAGGAGCTGATAAGATGTCATCGGTGATTGATTATACAGACCGCGCTACCTGTCCTATTTTTGGTGACGGTGCTGCTGCTTTCATGCTGGAACCCACCCGGGAGGATATGGGAGTAATGGATGCCGTATTGAGAACAGACGGGAAAGGTCTGCCTTTTTTACATATCAAAGCGGGAGGCTCCGTATGTGCTCCATCTTACTATACACTGGACAATCGGATGCATTATATTTATCAGGAAGGACGTACAGTCTTTAAATATGCTGTGGCCAATATGGCGGATGCTTGTGAGGCGGTCATGGAGAGGAATCACTTGACGAAGGAGGACATTGACTGGGTGATTCCCCATCAGGCAAACATGCGTATAATTACTGCTGTTTCGCAACGCTTGGGAGTATCTCCCGAAAAGGTAATGGTCAATATAGAACGGTATGGAAATACAAGTGCCGGCACGCTTCCATTGTGCGTATGGGATTTCGAGGATAAGCTGAAAAAGGGGGATAAACTGGTTTTTACAGCATTCGGAGCAGGATTTGCCTGGGGAGCTATTTATGTAAAATGGGGATATGACGGCAGGAAGAAGTAATAAGCTGTTGTTATCAAAAGATACATACGATGATAACAACAAATAATGAATCAGTAATCTTTTTCATCTTATACAACTTTAGTGATTAGCTTTAAGCATCTGTTTATTGACATATTTAATCAATTGATATTACATTTCAATCCAGAATAATAGTAAAGAAAACAATTTTAAAAATAGCCAATATGTCACATTTATGAGTTCAAGTAGCTAATATACATAAATGTTATACATGGATTAGTCGCACGAATTATAATAATTGGTCGCACATTATGTACACCATATAATAAATGGAGCGAAGGTAAAAACATAAAAAAAGCACTAATATATCAAATATCAGTGCTAAGTATCTCTTCTTAATTATTTTTCGCGGTGCGT
>OLEX01000651.1_pt1 | contig 9218 bp, 8 predicted proteins | sample 1608641 | NCBI WGS metagenome assembly OLEX01 (sample SAMN02674964, study PRJEB24791) | human gut metagenome, SKBSTL008 | isolation source: stool | host: Homo sapiens | place: USA
ATACATAGGTGGTACCTGATCATATTCTCCAACGAAAGACAAGATCGTATCTTTGATCGGTGCATCTTGTTTTAACGGTTCATGTGTTTTCGTAACAGTTCCCCATATATCTTCTGTATCTGTCTCTTTTTCAAACACAAAGCTTACCTTATACTGTTTCTTCGTTCCTGTTAACATATCGCATAACTTTGTTCCTTTTCCAAGACAGACCGGCAATACTCCTTCTGCATTTGGATCCAAAGTTCCTGTATGACCAATCTTTTTCTGACGTAAGATCCCTCGAAGTTTTGCGACAACATCATGCGATGTAAAATCTTTTTCTTTATATATATTCAATAATCCGTTGTACATAAAAACCTCTACCTTATAATTGTTCTGTGATCTCGCTTATGATCGTACTTTGAATGTCTTTCAATGTTCCTTTCATGGAACATCCTGCTGCACGGATATGTCCTCCACCTCCATGTGTTTTAGCAATCTCTGAAACCTTAACTTTCTCATTCGAACGCATACTTACTTTATAGCCATTTTCGATCGGATATAGAAAAATTGCTGCTTCCACACCTTTTGTAATTCGCAGCTGATCAATGATCCCATCACTGTCGGATGTTGATGCATGAAGCTCTTCAAAATCTTGTTCTGAAAGATTCGAAATAATAATCTGTCCATCTGCATAAAGTTGACTTTTTAATAATGCTTTCCCTAACAACTGATTTTGTACAAATGTCTTCTGATAAAATGTCTCATCAATGATCTTTGTAGTTGAAACACCCTTCTCCAGTAACATTCCCGCATATTCCATCGTTTTACGTGTTGTATTTGAATGCTTAAACACTCCGGTATCATGCACGATTCCTGTGTATAGGCACTGGGCACATTCTTTTGAAATCTTATCCTCTTCAAAAATCTGGCACAAAACTTCACAAGTTGCACTCGCCTGTGGATCGATCTTATAAAAGTCCCCAAATCCATCATTACTGATATGATGATCGATTCCGATCAATGTTTTTGCACATCTGACCATTGCTGCAAATGGTTCATAACGATCTTCAGAGCCACAATCTAAAACAAAAAACAGATCATAGCTTTCATCATCTTTCGACTCTGTGATGATCTCCTGCGCATGACTTAAAAAACGAAACTCTGTGCTGATCGATTCTAAATAAACATCAACTTTTTTCCCAGAATAATTATCTAAAATATACTGTTTTAAGGCAAGGCAACTGCCAATACAGTCTCCATCCGGATGGATGTGTCCTGTAATGGCAATTGTTTTAGCCTTTGAAATCTGTTCATTAAAGTGTTTCATTCTCACTCCCATGATTTAATTCATCTATCTTCTTTGACATATTTACTCCATATTCAATGGAATCATCTAAAATAAATGTAATCTCTGGTGTATTTCTTAAATTAATAGAGTGTGCAAGTTCTCGGCGGATATAACCTACCGCACTGTTTAAGCCTTTCATCGTTTCTTCTTTTTCTTCATCATTTCCAAGAACACTGATATATGCTTTGCACTGTTTCAGATCCGATGTCACAACGGCATCAACAACAGATGTCATTGGTGCAATTCTTGGATCTTTGATCTCTCTGCTGATGATACGGCTTAATTCTCTCTGAACTTCACCATTGATCCTTGTATTTTTAATGCTGTTTTTTCTCATATTGCTACTCCCTTCAGGAAATTATCTTGGGACCTCTTCCATAATAAAGGATTCGATCTGATCCCCTTCTTTGATGTCATTATAGCTTTCCATAACAAGACCACATTCAAATCCGCTGCGAACTTCTTTGACCGCATCTTTTCCACGTTGGATAGATGCAAGTTTTCCTTCATGAACAACAATACCATCACGAATAATACGTGCTGAGCTGTCACGCTGAATTGTTCCATCTAATACATAAGATCCTGCGATCGTTCCAACTCCAGAGGCTTTGAAAATCTGACGTACTTCTGCATGCCCTGTAACTTTCTCTACAAATTCAGGATCTAGCATACCCTTCATAGCTGCTTCAATATCTTCAATCGCATTGTAGATGACACGATACAGACGAAGGTCTACTTTCTCTGCACTTGCTGCATCTTTAGCCGCTGGTTCTGGACGAACATTAAATCCGATAATGATCGCATTAGAAGCTGCTGCTAAGTTTACATCAGATTCTGTGATAGCACCTACACCACCATGAATGACTTTGACTGCAACTTCATCATTAGAAAGTTTTACAAGACTCTGTTTAACCGCTTCTACAGATCCCTGTACATCGGCTTTTACAATGATATTCAATTCTTTGACGCTTCCTGCCTGGATCTGGTTAAATAGATCATCTAATGATAACTGCTGTTTTGTCTCAGATAACATTTTTTCACGTCCATAAGCAATAAATTTCTCTGCTACGGATCTTGCTTCTTTTTCGCTATCCATAACCATCATAACTTCTCCAGCATTTGGAACTTCACTTAAACCTAAGATCTCAACTGGTGTAGATGGTCCTGCTGTTTTAATACGTTTTCCTTTGTCATTTATCATTGCACGAACTTTACCATGAGCACTTCCGATCGCTACTGCATCACCAACATGTAATGAACCTTTCTGTACTAATACAGTTGCAACTGGTCCACGACCTTTATCAAGTTGTGCTTCTAAGACAATACCTCTTGCTTTACGATTTGGATTTGCTTTTAATTCCAAAACTTCTGCTGTTAAAGAAACCATATCTAATAATTCATCGATTCCTTCTCCTGTATGTGCAGATACTGGACAAAAGATCGTGCTTCCACCCCAGTCTTCTGGTACCAATTCATATTCGATCAGTTCCTGTTTTACTCTCTCAATGTTGGCGCTTTCTTTATCAATCTTATTGATCGCAACAATGATCTCGATTCCTGCTGCTTTCGCATGGTTGATTGCCTCAATTGTCTGTGGCATAACACCGTCATCCGCAGCAACTACAAGGATTGCGATATCTGTAGAGTTTGCTCCACGCATACGCATTGCAGTAAATGCTTCATGTCCCGGTGTATCCAGGAATGTGATCTTCTGTCCGCCAACCTCTACTACAGAAGCACCGATGTGCTGTGTGATACCGCCGGCTTCTCCACGTGTTACATTTGTCTTACGGATTGCATCCAGAAGAGATGTTTTACCATGGTCAACGTGCCCCATAACACAGACTACAGGTGGTCTTGAAACCATATCTTTTTCGTCTTCTTCATCCTCTTTGAGGAGTTCTTCAATAACGTCTACCTTCTCTTCCGGTTCTGCAATGATATCGTATTCCAGAGCAATCTCCTGAGCTTTCTCAAAATCGATCTCATGGTTTACGGTAACCATCATACCCTGCATAAAGAGCTTCTTCACAATTACTGACGGCTGCATTTTCATAGCTTCTGCCAGTTCGCGGATCGTCATCTTCTCCGGAAGTGTGATTTCCTTAACCTCAGGTTTCTTCTCTTCCTGTTTTGGCTGCGGAGCCGGTTTCTGCAGAGCTTTCGGGATTCTGGAATTCTTATTGAATCCACCCTGATTTGGTCTGCGTCCGCCACTCTGTGTCTTATCAAAATCTTTTTTCTTGTTTTTGTTCTCTCTGTCTCTTTCTCTCTTGCTGTCTTTGGAAGTCTTTGTCAGTTCCGGTGCAAATGCCATATCGTCATTCTTTCTTGTATTCTGGCGCTGTCCCTGACGTCCCTGACTGCCACCGAAGCGTCCGTCACGTCCTTCGCTTCTGTTTCCGTCCGGACGACCCTGGCCATTGCCCTGCGGTCTTCCTCCCTGACGGTTTCCATCTCCCTGTGGTCTTCCCTGTCCGAAACGTCCTCCCTGACGATTTCCATCACCCTGGAATCTTCCGCCCGGACGGCCCTGACCATCGCCCTGGGATCTTCCCTGTCCGAAACGTCCTCCCTGGCGGTTATCTCCCTGGGATCTTCCCTCGCCCTGAGGTCTTCCCTGACGGTTCTGTCCGTCCGGTCTTCTGTTGCCTGTACCTGGGCGGTCATTATTATTTCTTCTTGGTCTGTCACCGTCTGTTCTTGAACTGTCGGAATTTCTTCCTTCTGCATTTCTTGGTGAACCTGTTCTCTCGCCTTCAGCTTTCACAGGTTTCTTTCTTGTTTTTCCTCCGTCACTTGCATTCTGTGCATGAAAAACGCGGATAATATTTTTTTTCTTTTTAGGTGTTTCAGTTTTATCTCCTTCTGATTTTGCTGTTACAACCTTTTCTTCTGTCTTGGGAGTCTCCAATTTCGCAATATGCTCCTTTCCCCTGTTATTATTGTCTTTTCTGAATCTATTCTTTACTTCCGAAACCGCAGGCTCATCCACCATACTCATATGGCTTCTCACATCAACGCCTTTTGATTTCAGAAACTCGATCACTTCTCTGTTCTGTCGTCCAAGCTCTCTGGCCAGCTCATGTACTCTTAATTTTGACAATCGCTATACCTCCTTCATGATTGCTTTCGCAAAGTTCTCATCCTGGACAGCCAGACAGGCGCGGTACTCCTTTCCCATTGCTCTGCCTAAGCTCTCTTTATCTGAGAAGAAGAAAATCGGAACTTCATAAAAACTGCACATATTCCTGAATTTCTTCTTTGTATTCTCGGAGGCATCCTCAGCAACGATCACAAGCAGTCCTTTTCCGGTCTTTACAGATTTCTCTGTGGAAAATTCTCCGCTTACGGTCTTGCCTGCTTTGGTAGCCAGCCCTATCAGCGACAGTACTCTGTTATTTTTCAATATCTTCCAGCTCCTTCTTAAGTCGTTCGTATACCTCATCCGGAACCGCAGTTTTCAGTGAACGCTCAAGTCCATGATTTTTAATCGCTTTATCCAGACATTCTCTGGAAAGACACAGATATGCGCCTCTGCCGTTTTTCTTACCGGTAGTATCAAGCACGATCTCATCTTCTGTAGTCTTAAGAACTCTGAGCATCTCTTTCTTGCTTTTCATTTCCCTGCAGCCGGTACACTGGCGCATGGGAATCTTATTCTTCGTCTTCATTCTCTCCTGCTTCCTGAGCCTGTGGCTCTTCTTCTACAGGAACTTCCTCTGAAACTTCTTCTGCTTCGGTTTCTTCTGTCAGGGAATCTTCTGCTGAAGTTTCCTCTGCTGATGCCTCAGCTGCATCTTCTGCAGTCTCGTCATCATCATAATCATAGAAATCACCGGCTTCTTTTGCCTGAGTCTCACTCTTGATGTCAATCTTAAATCCTGTAAGTCTTGCAGCAAGACGTGCATTCTGACCTTCTTTACCGATTGCAAGGGACAGCTGATAATCAGGAACAACTACCAGAGCTGTCTTCTCATCAGGATCTGCCATAACTGCGATAACCTTTGCAGGGCTCAATGCATTCTCGATCAGGATTGCAGGATTCTCATCCCAGTTGATGATATCGATCTTCTCACCGCGAAGTTCCTCAACTACTGCATTGACACGTGCGCCGTTCATACCTACGCATGCACCAACTGCATCTACATCCGGATCGTTGCTCCATACAGCGATCTTTGTACGGGAACCGGCCTCACGTGCGATGCTCTTGATCTCAACAGTTCCGTCTTTTACTTCTGCAACTTCTGACTCAAAGAGACGTTTCACAAGTCCCGGATGAGTTCTGGATACCAGAATACGAGGTCCCTTCGGGGTATCCTTGACTTCAAGAATATACACCTTTATTCTCTCTGTCGGCTGGAAGGTTTCCCCTTTCACCTGTTCATTCTCACTTAATACTGCATCTGCCTTACCAAGATTGATGCTTACATTCTTGCCCATCACACGCTGTACAATACCGGTTACTACTTCTTTTTCTTTTCCATAGTATTCATCATACAGCACTTTACGTTCTTCCTCACGGATTTTCTGCAGGATAACGTTCTTTGCATTCTGTGTCGCAATACGTCCGAATTCCTTAGACTGGATCGGAACCTGTATCATGCCTCCGATCTCAGCTCTTGATGTGATCTTCAAAGCATCTGCCAGAGAAATCTCCATTGCAGGATCCTCTACGTATTCTACGATACTTCTGTCTGCACACACTGAAAAATCGCAGGTTTCCGGATCAATAGTTACATGTACATTGTCAGCTTTTCCAAAATGGTTCTTGCAGGCCTGGATCAGAGACTGCTCAATTGCCTCAAGCAGAGTATCTTTGCTGATACTCTTTTCCTTTTCAAGGATATCCAGTGCCTCCTTTAACTCTCTGCTCATTTTTTTCTTATCCTCCCGAATTAACTAAAACTCTATTGCGAGGCGTATCAGGGCTGTGTCTTTCTTATCAAAAACACGCTCGGTTCCATCCTCATCGATTGTCACACTGTTACTATCATATGCGGTCAAAATCCCGCAGAACTCTTTTTGCTTCTCGATTGGCCGGTAGGTACGGATTTCCACCAGTTTTCCCATGTTTCTCTCAAAGTCTTTGTCTTTCTTCAGCGGTCTGTCCAGTCCCGGTGAACTGATCTCCATGATATAACTGTCTTCAATAAAATCATTCTCATCCAGTTTGTCACTGAAAGCTCTGCTGACTGTCTCACAGTCATTTACTGTAATTCCGCCTGGTTTGTCAATGTATCCTCTCAGATACCAGTTTCCTGCTTCCTTTACATATTCTACATCAACCAGTTCAAAGCCGTTAAGTTCTACGATCGGTGCCAGAAGTTCCTCTGCGCGCTTTTCATACTCTTCCCGTCTGCTCATTTTCCCACCTGCCTTTCCATGCAACAAATAAGAGTGGGCTCACGCCCACTCCTTTGTCAACAAGTTCTAATTTAGATGTATTGTAACACCAATTTCCGGCAATTGCAAGGCTTTTCCTGCAAAAACCTTGATTTTAGCGGATTTGTTGGTTTTATATACGTGGTTTTGTTCCTTTACTGTCCCGTTTGGACAGTTTTATCCTGTTGAGAACATAGGGTTTATCATGATAAGTAATGGTATATTCCTGGCGGCTTTCCAGAAGATATGCATGATCCAGCTTATCTCCTTCTGCCAGTTTCATTCCACGCACCCCGATAGATGTTTTCTTCATAGCAGAAATATCCTGTTTCTGAAATCTTAAGAAATATCCGCCTTCACTCTGGAATACCACCTGTTCCATTTCATCCGCAGAACCCACAAAAATCAGAGAATCCTCTTCAGCAAGTTTCGTAGACACGATCGTTCTCTTCGCCACATCAAACTCTGCACCACTCACCAGCTTGCACATGGATGCAGCAGTGACAAACAGAAGTGTATTTTCTTTTACAGATGCCAGTGGTGCTACATAGAGCATACGTTCCTGTGCACTGTCATAATTGCTCAGATTATCTGCCGGTGTCCCCTTATCCCTGAAACGAACCAGCGGAATATCTGCCACCTTGATACTGTGCATCTTTCCATTATCTGTAAAGATACAGATCTTATCTGTATTCATACAGTTAAACACATATTTGTTCTCTGCATTGGCAGCTTCTTTATTTCTCTCATATGCAGACTTATCAATGGTCCGCATATATCCGAAGCGGTCCATGAGGAAGGTGACTTCCATCTCCTCCATCTTCTTTTCCTCATAGACAACTTCTTCTGCATTCTCGATCACTGTGCGGCGTTTCGTACCGTATTCTTTCTTGATCTGATCCAGTTCTTTCATGATCACTTCTGCCATGGAATCATAATTATTCAGGATATCTTCATAAATGGCAATGTTCTTCATTGTTTCTGCATAATCTGCCTGAAGTGCCTCGATCTCCAGACCGATCAGTTTGTACAGACGCATATCCAGGATCGCAGCTGCCTGTTTTTCTGAGAAATGCAGCTTCTGCGCAGCTTTCTCGCTTGATTTGCTCTTGAACCTGATTCCTTCTGTCACACCGTCAACCAGGCATTTCTTTACCTGTTCTCTGTTCTTGCTTCCTCGCAGGATCTCGATGATCAGGTCGATCACATCACATGCCTTGATCAGACCTTCCTGGATTTCTTTCTTCTCCTGCTCTTTATTCAGAAGTGTGGTGTACTTTCTGGTCGTGACATCGAATACGAAATCTACGTGATGCTCGATCACCTGCTTCAGACTCAGAGTCTCCGGTCTGCCATCCGCAACTGCCAGCATATTCACGCCAAAAGTATCTTCCAGCTTTGTCTTCTTATAGAGCATATTTGTAAGATTCTCTACATCTGCGTCACGCTTCAGGTCAAGAACAATACGGATTCCCTCTTTGGAAGACTGATTTGAAATATCTACGATATCTGTTGTCTTCTTGTTTTCCACAAGAGACGCAATATCATTCAGGAATTTTCCGATATTTGCACCGATCATTGTGTAAGGAATCTCTGTGATCACAAGCTGCTGTCTGCCGCCTTTGAGCTTCACTGTCTCCACCTTACCTCTGACACGGAGCTTCCCTGTTCCTGTCTCGTAAATCCTGAGCAGGTCATCTTTATTTACTACCAGACCACCTGTCGGAAAGTCCGGTCCCTTGAGATAGCGCATCAGCCCTTTGACACTGATGTCGTTATTCTTCATATATGCCTTTACCGCATCTACAACCTCTCCCAGATTGTGAGGCGGAATACTGGTTGCCATGCCGACTGCAATGCCGTCTGCTCCGTTTACAAGCAGATTCGGGATTCTGACAGGAAGTACCACAGGTTCCTTCTCTGTCTCATCAAAGTTCGGCATAAAATCTACTACATTCTTATCCAGATCTTCGAGGAAGACATCCTGTGTCAGTTTCTCCAGTCTGGCTTCTGTATATCGCATGGCCGCTGCACCGTCGCCCTCGATGGAACCGAAGTTTCCATGTCCGTCAACCAGTGTTTTGCCTTTCTTAAAATCCTGAGCCATTACCACAAGTGCTTCGTAGATCGAACTGTCACCATGGGGGTGATATTTACCCATGGTGTCACCTACGATACGGGCACATTTTCTGTATGGTCTGTCATAACGGATACCCAGTTCATACATATCATACAGGGTTCTTCTCTGTACAGGCTTCAATCCGTCACGCACATCCGGCAGGGCTCTGGAGATAATAACACTCATGGCATAATCTATATAGGATTTCTGCATGACCTCCGCATAGTCGGTAGGAATCACATTCTCCTGTTTTGTTTCCATTTAATTTCTTTCCTCCATCTCAGACACATATCCATGTATCTGTCTTAATTTCCACATAACACTCCGGCGAAATCAGATGTCCAGCTCTGCATCCTGTGCATGCTCATAGATAAATTTCTTTCT
>OLEX01000652.1_pt1 | contig 9215 bp, 7 predicted proteins | sample 1608641 | NCBI WGS metagenome assembly OLEX01 (sample SAMN02674964, study PRJEB24791) | human gut metagenome, SKBSTL008 | isolation source: stool | host: Homo sapiens | place: USA
AAAGACTATTATGAGACAGAGCTTGATAGCGGTGGGAATGTTTTTATTAACGGGAGGTATGGTTGGTTGCGGTACCTCTTCTACCCAAGAGAAAGAGGATCTTATCGTGGTGGACGTATCGAAAGATTATCCCAAAAAGGAACTGATCTTGCAAGATCTTTTTGATGTGGAATATATTCCGTTGGAGACTACCGACGAGTTCGTGACGCTAGGCTGGTTGCAGGCGATCGGGAAGGATGTGATGATCGTACGGAATATGTTTGCTGCTGATGGGAATATTTTTATTTATGACCGGAAAGGAAAAGCGGTACGAAAGATTAACCGGAGGGGACAGGGTAACGAGGAGTATTATGCGACGAATGGTATCTATCTGGACGATGAGAAAGGAGAAATGTTTGTTGGTAATCTGCAGCAAAGAAAGATAATGACTTATGACTTGTTCGGGAATTTTAAACGAAGTTTCCTGTTTAAGGAAGGAGAAGACGAAGATACGGCTTTTGAAGGGGTCAAAGCATTTTTCGAAGAAAATTTATAAAGTTTATTAAAAATGATAGGGAATAAGAACTATGGAGTGTTTAAAAGGGAAATCGGTATATAGAGGAATTGCTCTTGGTAAAATTTCTGTGTTGAAGAAAACGGACTATGTTGTAAAGCGGACAAAAGTGGAAAATGCAGATGAAGAGATCGAAAGAGTGGAAAAGGCAAAAAAACTTGCCTGTACCCAATTGCAGAGATTGTATGAGAAAGCTTTAAAAGAAGTGGGAGAAGCAAGCGCTGCAATTTTCGAGGTTCATCAGATGATGCTGGAGGATGCGGATTTCAATGAAGCAATTGAGAATATCATACGGACGCAGGAGGTAAATGCGGAATATGCAGTTGCTTCGGCTGGAGACAGCTTCTCGGAAATGTTTGCGAGTATGGATGATGACTATATGCGCGCAAGAGCAGCGGACATCAAAGACATTTCGGAACGATTGGTACAAAATCTTGCGGGAAATGCAGACAATGATCTGCAATTTGCGGAACCTGTCATAGTAGTTGCGGATGATTTGACTCCGAGTGAAACAGTCCAGATGGATAAAGAAAAAATTCTTGCGTTTGTGACAGTACACGGAACTACGAATTCCCACACAGCAATTTTGGCACGTATGATGAATATCCCGGCGCTTATTGGTGTGAATATGGATTTGGAAAAGCTAAAGACAGGCATGGAAGCTGTTGTAGATGGGTTCAAAGGAGAAATGATTTTAGAACCTACAGAAGAAGCGAAGAAAGCTGCTTTCACCAAAATCTCTGAAGAGAAAGAAAAAGCAAATCTGCTTCTTGAATTAAAAGGAAAAGAAAATAGAACCCGTAGCGGAAAGAAAATAGAAATTTATGCAAATATCGGAAGTGCATCTGATGTAGGATATGTACTGGAAAATGATGCCGGAGGAATCGGCTTATTCCGAAGCGAATTTCTATACATTGGAAGAAATGAACTGCCGGGTGAAGAAGAACAGTTTCAGGCATATAAGCAGGTAGCACAGAATATGGCTGGAAAGAAAGTGATTATTCGCACATTGGATATTGGAGCAGATAAACAGGCAGATTACTTAAAGCTTGGAAAAGAGGAAAATCCGGCACTTGGATATCGGGCAATCCGCATCTGTCTGACACAGCCGGAAATTTTCAAGGCACAGTTGCGTGCCATTTTCAGAGCATCTGCGTACGGAAACATTTCGATCATGTATCCGATGATCACCTCGGTGGAAGAAGTGAAAAGGATTCAACGCATCGTGACAGAAGTGAAGAAAGAACTTTATGAGTGCGACATTCCATATAAAGATGTGGAAGAGGGCATAATGATCGAGACACCGGCAGCAGTTATGATCAGTGATGAATTAGCCGAAATGGTAGATTTTTTCAGTATAGGTACAAACGATCTGACACAGTATACACTTGCGATCGATCGCCAGAACGAAAAACTGGATTCATTCTATAAGCCTCATCATAAGGCAATATTAAAAATGATCCAAATGGTTGTAGATAATTCGCACAAAGCAGGAAAATGGACCGGAATTTGCGGAGAGCTTGGTGCGGATATGGAATTGACAGAAACCTTTGTTAAAATGGGAGTCGATGAGTTGTCCGTTGCACCATCTGCGGTTCTGAAATTAAGAAAAATTATTCGTGAAATGAAGTAAAGGAAAAGGAGAAAGACATGCTTGGTTCATTAAAAGAAAAGTTAGGATTCGGGAGAAAGGCAGGAGAAATTTTATATGCACCAATCGAGGGAGAGGCAGTGGAACTTTCTACGGTAAGTGATCCTACGTTTGGTCAGGAAATTTTAGGAAAAGGAGCCGCAATTATTCCGTCGGTAGGAAAAGTATTTGCACCGATAGACGGAACGGTTGAAATGGTGTTTGATACGAAACATGCCATTACAATGAAAGCAGAAAGCGGGATGGAAATACTCATTCATGTGGGATTGGATACCGTTACACTAAATGGGGAGCCATTTATAGCACATGTATCTGCAGGAGACAAGGTGAAGGCGGGAGATTTGATGTTGGATTTTGATATTCAGGCAATTAAAAATGCAGGTCTGGAAGTGATTTCACCAATCATCATTTGCAATACTGCAGATTACAGTGAAATCAAAGCGGTAAGCGGAAAAGCAGTAACAGTAAAAGATGAAGTGATGACTGTTATCAAATAATACAGATATTGAACCTTGTAAAGCGAGGTTTTATATAAGAGAAGATGTAACATAAGAAATGAGAGAAAAGGAGGAAAAATTATGAAATATCTTCAAAAATTAGGTAAAGCATTGATGCTTCCAGTAGCTTGCCTACCAATCTGTGGTATCCTTATGGGTATCGGATACTTCTTGTGTCCTGCTACAATGCAGGGTGGTGACATCACAGGTATTGTTGAGCAGATTGGATTCTTTCTTGTTAAAGCAGGCGGTGCCCTGATTGACAATATGGCAATTCTTTTTGCAATTGGTGTTGGTGTTGGTATGGCAGATGATAATGATGGTACAGCTGGTGTTGCAGCTCTTGCTTCCTGGCTGATGATCACAAACCTTCTGTCTACAGGAACAGTTTCAGTTATTAAGACACTGGAAGAGGGAACTACAAACTTTATCGCATTCAGCAAGATCCAGAACCCGTTCATCGGTATCCTTGCAGGTATCATCGGAGCTCTTTGCTACAACAGATTTAAGAGTGCGAAACTTCCTGACTGGCTGTCATTCTTCAGTGGAAAGCGTTGCGTAGCGATCGTAGCCGGACTGGTTTCCATCGTTGCATCTGCAGTTCTTTTCTTTGTATGGCCTGTACTTTTCGGAGCACTGGTTGCACTTGGAAAAGGTATCGAAGGACTTGGAGCTGTTGGAGCTGGTCTCTATGCATTCTTTAACAGACTGCTGATCCCATTCGGTCTGCACCACGCACTGAACAACGTATTCTGGTTCGATACAATCGGACTTGGAGACCTGTCTCACTTCTGGGCTGGAGAGACATCTGCTGATGTATCATGGAGCCTTGGAATGTACATGTCAGGATTCTTCCCATGTATGATGTTCGGTATTCCAGGAGCAGCATTAGCAATGATCCAGACAGCAAAGAGTAACAAGAAAAAGATTGCCATCGGTTTAGTAGGATCCGCAGCTCTTTGTGCATTTGTCTGTGGTGTAACAGAACCATTTGAATTCGGATTTATGTTCTTAGCACCAGGTTTATATGTTATCTACGCAATCCTTTACGGAATCTTTACAACGATCACAACACTGGTAGGATTCAGAGCAGGATTTAGTTTCTCAGCAGGAGCAACTGACCTTGTATTCTCATCTTCCTTACCAGCAGCACAGAAGACATGGATGATCATTCCTTTAGGAATCGCAGCATTTATCGTATTCTATGTAGTATTCCGTATCGCGATCACGAAATTTGATCTGAAAACACCAGGTCGTGAAGATGACGATCTTGATGAGGAAAATATTACATTAGCCAATGATGATTTTACAGCAATGGCAGCAGTCATCCTTGAAGGATTAGGCGGAAGTGCCAATGTTAAGAGTGTTGATAATTGCATCACAAGACTTCGTCTGGAAATCAATGATGATAACAAAATAGATGAAGCGAAGATCAAATCCTCAGGAGCAGCAGGAATCATTCGTCCAGGAAAAGGTAACATTCAGGTTATCATTGGACCAAAAGTTCAGTTTGTTGCAGATGAGATGGAAAAATTATGTAAATAAGCCTTTATTGTTATTCATAGTTTTCTCCGAAAACGGGCCGGTGATATGCCGGCTCGTTTTGCGTTGATAATTGACAGTGACAGAATGGTCTTGCAGAAGATGATTATTAACTTGAAAGTACATTCAAAAATATGATCAAACAAAAATGCACCGTGAAGGAAGAATCAGTTTCAGTAAAACAGGGCAAAAAAGCCCTGTTTTATTTGATTGTATAGTATCAGACTGCTAAAATAGAATCAGAAAGAACAATACAAATGGGTAACGGAAATCGAGGTAATATAATGATTATAAAAAATGGACTGGTATTCACACCAGAAGGAAAATTTGAGAAAAAAGATCTCTATGTAGAAGGAGAATACGTAGCGAAAGAAACAACGGACAACAAAGAAGTAGAAGCTGAAGGATGTTATGTGATACCGGGACTTGTCGATATTCATTTTCATGGATGTGTCAGACATGATATGTGTGATGGAACCGAAGAATCCATTCAGGCACTGGCTGATTATGAAGCAGCCAATGGAGTATTGGCAATCTGTCCTGCGACAATGACGATTCCAGAAGAAGAACTATTTCAGGCAATGAAGGCAGCAAAAGGACATAAGAATGGAAAAGGTGCAGATCTTGTCGGAATCAATATGGAAGGGCCTTTTATAAACAAAGAGAAAAAAGGTGCACAGAAAGAAGAGGACATCAAGCTGGCAGATGTTGAATTATTCCATAAACTGCAGGAAGCAGCCGGTGGATTGATCAAATTAGTGGATCTTGCTCCAGAGACTGAAGGAGCTATGGATTTTATCAATCAAGTGAAAGATGAAGTACATGTATCAATTGCACATACGATGGCTGATTATGATACAGCAAGTGAAGCAATCAGAAGAGGTGCCGATCATATCACACATTTGTATAATGCTATGCCGCCGTTAAATCATAGAGAACCGGGGGTTATTGGAGCAGCAAGAGACAGTGATTGTTATGTAGAACTGATCTGCGATGGAGTTCATATTCACCCATCCTGTGTCAGAGCAACCTTTGAAATGTTTACAGACAAGAGGATCGTACTGATCAGTGACAGTATGATGGCAACGGGAATGGAAGATGGACAGTATGAATTAGGCGGACAGCCAGTGACTGTAGTAGGAAACGTTGCAACACTGACCGAAGGAGGAGCCATCGCAGGTTCTGCAACAAACCTAATGGATTGTATGAGAACGGTAGTCAAAGAAATGCATATTCCATTCGAAAGTGCAGTCCGATGTGCAACTTTGAATCCAGCAAAATCCATTGGAATTGATGATAAATATGGAAGCCTTGAAGAAGGAAAATATGCGAATGCAGTAGTTTTAGATAAAGATTTAAATATTGTATCTATCATTCAGAAGGGGCAGGTAAAATAAGGAATATCAATTGAGATAAGAAAAAGAATTCTGTGTAGGCAGGATTCTTTTTTTATACAGGAATTCATAAAATGATAAAAACAAAGGGAGCAGAAAAATGCTTCGAAAAATCACGATCATGATCTTTCTGATCTTAACAGTAGTCTGGTTTACAAATAGTGACAGTATCCAGCCCGCCAGAGAATTTATACAAAACAACATTTATGTCTGGAGTGAAATGCAAGAGGAAAAACTTCCAATCTATTGTGTAGATACGCAGAAAAAACAAATAGCACTGACATTTGATACTGCATGGGGGAATGAAGATATACCACAGATTCTCAAAATATTAAAACAGGAAAATGTAAAAGCAACCTTTTTCTTCTGTGGAGACTGGATCAGCAAATATCCAGCTGATATCAAAACAATCTATGAGGAAGGACATGATATTGCAAGTCATGGAGATCATCATAAATACATGACAAAATTAACAGACAAACAGCAGCAGGAAGAAATTCAAGGAGTGACACAGAAGATTCAAGGATTGTTAGGTATCAAAATAGATCTTTTCCGGGCACCATATGGAGATTACAACGAATCCGTCGTAAGGAATGCAAGAAAAATGAACTATTATATGATTCAATGGAACGTAGACAGCCTAGACTGGCAAGAGCCAACGAAAGAACAGTTAATTAAGAAAGTTTGCGAACACAAAAATTTATCACCTGGAAGTATCATTCTGATGCACACAGGAACGAAATGTACCAAACAGGCATTAAAACAGATCATTAAAAATATCAAAGCAAAAGGATATGAGTTTGTACCAGTGTCAAGATTGATCTATCGAAGAGATTACCGTATTGATCCAACAGGGAAACAGATGAAACTATGAAATATCAAAGAGGTATCGAAATCCTATTAAAACACTCGAAAATCTTGACAATCAAATAACAAATAATACATAATAAAAAGAAACGCATAATTTCATGGTAATCTGTATATGCAGATCTTAAGCCGGAATACTTGCCATGATCTAAGGATATACTTTGCGAGCGACGAAGTCGTCCTCATGGTGCTAGAATGACAAAAGATAAGATGATAAAATGTAGTCTTTTTAGAAATGAATAAGGATGCATGTCTTTTTGTTATGTAAATAAGCCAGAGTAGATCCTTTTATGCTGTATACATGGGAGGATCTATTTTTTATGAAAAAATATATGGTATGGCTGATTTCTGCATTGATGGCAGTATCGATGACAGCCTGTTCAAATGCACAGAAGAAAGATACAAAAGATCAGGCACAGATAACAACGGCAGCAAAAGAGAATGCAACGCAGACAGAAGCAGCAAAGACAACAAGTAAAAAAGAAAAGAAAAACGAAAAGAAAAAAGATAAAAAGAAATCACAGAAGAGTAAGAAAAACAGCAAAAAGACAAAAAACAGTACAGCAAAAAAGAAAGAGACAAGCACAACAACAGCTAAAAAGAAAAAAGTAAAGAAGAAAAAAACAAAAGAAAAGACAACAAAGACAAAGAATACAAAAGAAACAACAAAAACAACAACAGCCAGTAAAAATGAATCAACAGTACAGACGGCAGAGAATCAGACAACAGAAGCAAAACAAGAACAATCTTGTGAATTTCTGATCAGCTGTAAAACAGTTCTCTCTAATAAAAGTGCATTGCAATCCAATTACCAAGTTCCAGCTGGCGGGAAAATTTATGAGAAGAAGATGGAGTTTGAAGAAGGCGATACCGTGATGGATGTTCTCAAAAGAACAGGAGTAGATATTGATATTTCTAAAGGATATGTAGCAGGAATTGACGGTTTATACGAATTTGATTGTGGAAAAAACAGTGGATGGATGTACCGTGTCAATGGTAAGTTTCCAAACTATATGGCAGGGAAATGTAAGCTTCATGATGGGGATAAAGTGGAATGGCTGTATACCTGTGTTAGAGGAGATCTGTAGATGATCAAGGCATTAAAAAGAGCCCATCCGTTCGTTGTATTTACTTATTTTGCAGGAATGTTTTTGCTGGCACCATTTAGCAGACATCCATGGATGACAGGAGTGCAGATGATCTGTTTATGCCTGTTGTACTTTTATCATAATCGGAGTTTGAAAAAGTTTTTTCCGTTGATTGCTTTGATCTTGATCGTGGCTGTAACGAATCCATTATTTGTACAAAGAGGAAGAACAATCCTGTATACAGACACACACATAAGGATCACGAAAGAAGCATTGCTTTATGGAATTCATTACGGATGTGTGCTAGTGAATCTTTTACTGGTCTTTTCAATCTTTAACCAATATATAAAGAAAGAGCAGTGGATCTATTTATCAGGCAGATTCTTCCCTAAACTTGGTGTTGTAACATCCATGGCATTTGGATTGATCCCAAGATATCAAAACCATGCAAAGAAGATTTTAAACACACGAAAATCCTTAAAATCAGAACAGGCTGTACAGCGTGTCATGAATACAGTGTCAATGGAAACGACATGGGCATTTGAGTCTTCGATGGATCAGTTGGATTCGATGAGTGCAAGAGGTTATGGAATTGGGAAACGAACGCATTTTCATTTATTTAGGTGGGAGAGAAATGACTGGATTCATATCGTGGAGATTGTGATTTTGACGATATTAAATCTCTGGGCATACATCCACTATTATTCCAGATTTTTCTTTTATCCGATGATCATTATGCCAGCATTTCAGATGAGAGATCTGTTGTGGATGCTTATGATGGCATTTCAGTTTTTATTACCATGCATGTGGAAGGAGAATTTTGATGTACGAAATTAATAATTTAACATTTCGATATATGTTATCGGATAGAAATTCTCTAGAGCAAGTATCATTAAAAATTAAAAAAGGAAAGATCACTCTGATCGCAGGGCCAAGCGGCAGTGGAAAGACGACGTTGTTAAGACATTTAAAAAAAGAACTGCTGCCCAAAGGTAAAAGATCTGGAAAAGTTTTATATGATGGGAAGGAAATAGAACAATTGAAAGACTTGCAGTCTGTAAAAGAAGTTGGGTATTTATTTCAGAATCCATCAGCCCAGATGGTAATGGATACCGTATGGCATGAGATCGCATTTGGACTTGAGAATCTTGCAATGCCTTATGAACAGATGAAGCGAACAGTAGCCGAGATCGTCAATTATTTTGATCTGCAGAAAATATACCATGAAGATACAGACAAGCTATCTGGTGGACAAAAACAATTGGTGAATCTGGCAGCAGTTATGGCAATGCATCCGAAAGTACTGATCTTAGATGAGCCGACCGCACAGTTGGACCCAGCGGCAAGGAAAGATTTTCTTGTGATGCTTCAGAAATTACATAAAGAATTTGGTTTAACGATTATTTTAACATCGCATAACTTGGAAGATGTGATGGAAATGTCAGATGAATGTGTGATCTTAGATGATGGAAAAGTTATCGAACAGGGAAATCCGAAAGAGGTTGCAAGACATCTTCAAAAAATACATCATCCATTGGAACAGTCTCTGCCACAGATTCTTCGGCTGGAAGAGAAATTTCAGATAGAACTGACCTTTTCGATGGAAGAAGCAAGAGAACAGAT
>OLEX01000656.1_pt1 | contig 9162 bp, 9 predicted proteins | sample 1608641 | NCBI WGS metagenome assembly OLEX01 (sample SAMN02674964, study PRJEB24791) | human gut metagenome, SKBSTL008 | isolation source: stool | host: Homo sapiens | place: USA
GACGCTCTTCCGATCTTATCGAATAAGAAGATTCTTGGCTAGAAAAAAGCCATCACATTTATGATCTTAATGGTCACTAATGTGGTGGTTTTTTTCAAATATATATGATGATCAGATCAAAATATAATTTGTAAATTACGTTTATTTATGTTAAACTAGAACATATATTCGAAAGGAACTGTTTGATATGGAAATCTCATCAAAAGATTTATCTTTAAATGAAAAATTGAAGATTTTAGCTGATGCAGCAAAATACGATGTCGCCTGTACTTCCAGTGGTTCTTCCCGCCGTGGAAAGAAAGGAATGCTCGGGAATACAGAGGCTGCTGGAATCTGTCATAGTTTTTCTTCGGATGGGCGCTGTGTGTCTTTGCTTAAGATCTTACTTAGCAATGAATGTATTTATGATTGTAAGTATTGTCTAAACCGAGTAAGTAATGACAGGGTTCGTACAACATTTACTCCGGACGAGATCTGTACACTTGTTGTGGAATTTTATCGAAGAAATTATATTGAAGGGTTATTTTTAAGCTCTGGAATCGTAAAGAGTCCGACTTATACGATGGAATTAATGTATCAAGCGATTTATCTGCTTCGTACAAAGTACCATTTTAATGGATATATCCATGTGAAAGCGATTCCTGGCACTTCAGATGAATTGATCACGAATATGGGATATCTTGTCGATCGTATGAGTGTGAATCTGGAACTTCCTACAATTGATGGACTTAAGAAACTGGCTCCTCATAAAAATCCAAAGAAACTTGTTGCTCCGATCCGCCAGATTCAGAATGGGATTGTCGATCATCGATTGATGATCGGAAAGGATGCCTCTATGGAACGTTCTCGAAGTAATAAGTATTTGAAGCATACGATCTTTCAGGAGAATCCTTATCAGCGGATTCAGACTGGTTCTTCCCCGTTGACACTTGCAGATCCTTCTCTTAAGAATACTTTGCGTTTGCAAAATAATGGAAAACCAGCTTCTTTTGTTCCTGCTGGTCAGAGTACACAGATGATCATTGGTGCAACTGGGGAGAGTGATCTGCAGCTTTTATCAACAACGCAGAAATTATATCAGCAGTATGACTTGAAACGTGTATTTTATTCTGCTTATGTTCCTTTGAATGAGGATTCTAATCTGCCTGCTCTTGGAACCGCACCGCCGCTTCTTCGGGAACACCGTCTGTATCAGGCAGACTGGCTGCTACGGTTTTACGGATTTAAGGCAGATGAATTACTTTCTGTAGACCGGCCAAATTTTAATACGATGCTTGATCCAAAGTGTGACTGGGCGTTACGTCACCTTGATATTTATCCAGTTGAGATCAATCGTGCTTCTTATGATGTGTTGCTTCGTGTTCCTGGAATTGGAACAAAGTCTGCATTTCGTATTGTGAAGGCACGCAAACATGGAACTCTTAATTTTGAGCATTTGAAGAAGATGGGGATTGTATTAAAACGTGCGAAGTATTTTATCACCTGCAGCGGGAAGATGATGTATCGGATACCGATTGAAGAAGATTTTATTACCAGGCAGCTGATTGGTGAGGATGGAAAGCAAAATTGGGAGATCGATCATCCACAGACCTATCGACAGCTTTCTTTATTTGATGATTTTAATTTTCAATCTGAAGTCACTGTAGAAGATTCTTCGAAAACTTTGTTTGGACAGATGTAATTTTCGTTATTTTTTTATTCTGGAGGCTATTATGACTGTTTTTACCTGTGAAGATAATTTTGATGCGATGATGACTTGTGTTTATGAGGCCTGGGCATCAAGACTTGGTCATTCCAATATTAAATTGAAGACAGAACCGCTTGGGAATCTGGAATTATTCTGTGATTATCGGCATGTGGATGCTGATCCGGAGAAAACTGCCAGTGTCGTTCGTTCTATCAAGAGTAAGATTTCTTATCAGGCTTATATTATGATCTATGAAGCTGCAATGTCTGATGCCGAGGATAAATTAGATACGATTTATCGTTTTATGGTTGCTGGATTCCATTATGGTGCTCATGTTGTGGATTTTCTTCAGGAACCTGTGGTTATGCGGATGTTTGAATTGAAACGTAAAGTTGGAAATGAAGCTCATTTTCATGTGGAATTTATCCGATTTGCGAATATGCCTGGGGATGTGTTGGTAAGTCATATTGAGCCAAAGAGTAATGTATTGACTCTGGTTGCACCACATTTTTCTGATCGTCTGCCTTCTGAAAACTGGATGATCATTGATGATAAACGCTTCATCGCTATCGTTCATCCTGCAGATCAAGATTATTATTTAACAATACTTTCAAAAGAAGAAATGGACCGGCTGTCCATTCAGACAGACGATCCGTTTATTGATCTATGGAAAGACTTTTTCAATACGATCGGGATTAAAGAACGAGAAAATCATCAGTGTCAGAGGAATCTGATGCCATTGTGGTATCGGAAACATATGACAGAATTTCAGTAATTTTCAGTTTTATAATTGTTCTTCCCTTAAATATTTCATGAACGCTTCACACCCTTCGACTACATCTCTGTATGTATCGTCAAAATTCCCTGTATACCATGGATCTGCGATGTCTCTTGGATGTTTGGAATAGTCTAATAACAGATGAATCTTTCCATCTGGGTCACCACCTGTAATACGATTCATATTTCTTAGATTCCATGCATCCATACCGATAATATAATCGTATTCTTTGTAATCTTGTTTTGTCATCTGGATGGCACGGTGTTTTAGGACTGGGATCCCTTCTTGTCTTAGTTTATTTACCGTTCCATAATGTGGTGGATTACCGATTTCTTCTCTGCTCGTTGCAGCAGAGTCGATGTAAAATTTGTCTTTTAGTCCTTGATTGTTTACCATGTGTTGGAAAACAAATTGGGCCATTGTGCTTCGGCAGATATTGCCGTGGCAGATGAATAACACTTTTATCTTGCTCATTTTATCTCCTTATATCTTCTCAAAGCCTTGTAAATACTGGCTTTCCAGCATTCATACACGTCTCTTTGAAATCATATTCTACCTCCAAGGGGACGCAACATGATATTGTTAGTATATCACGTTGTCTCCACCTCGAACATCTCCTTTTTTTATTTTTTCATCTTTGTCTTTTTATATTGCACTAAGTGTATCTATAAATCGTTCAAATCTTTCTTGATCTACACACGGTTTCCGTTTCACAACAGATATTCTGCATTGGAACTATCGCTCAGAGGGTAAAATACAGTGATCAAATGCAAAAAAACAGCTATAAGACTCCATTTTTGAAATCTTATAGCTTTGCTATACATGATATTAAGTTGTTATTCAATATTTGGATTTCCAACGGATTAGCCGTTTGTTGTTAAATTTCTTACATCTTTCCACCATAAACAGGGAAAATTCCACTGTCACCATAGCTCTTAATTTTTTTAAAATTCTTTAACAGTTCCATGTCTTCAGCACTAATTTGAAAATCTAATTGGGCATTACTCTTCATATGTTCAGGATTACCTGTTTTTGGCAAAGAAATTGCACCAAGCTGAAGCGTATATCTAATACAGAGCTGTGGAACAGTCACACCATACTTCTTTGCAATCGTAGTTATCTCTGGTTGATTCAATATTTCACCATGCGCAATTGGTGAGTATGCTTCCACAACAATACTATTCTTCTGGCAATATTCTACTAACTCCATCGGCGTATTACTAATGTGGAGAAGAATCTGATTTACCATTGGCTTAATCTTTGCTGTTTCAAGAAGACTTTCAATATCTTCAATTAGAAAATTGGAAACTCCAATTGCCTTAAGTTTTCCTGCCATATAAGCATCCTCAAGAGCTTTCCATGCTGCTCGATTTCCCTCTACATATCTGTCTTCACACTGATTAACCTTTGCCCACGGCTGCGGACTGTGAATAATCATCATATCAAGATAATCCAATCCCATCTTTTCAAGTGTTTCATTGATTCCTGCCATCGCTTCCTCATAGGTTTTATGCTCTGCGGCAACCTTTGATACAACAAACAACTCATTACGCGGAATACCACAGGTTCTTACTCCTTCACCAACGCCACGCTCATTTCCATATGCCTGTGCAGTATCAATATGTCTATATCCAATCTCTACTGCTGCTTTTACAGCGTCAGCAGCCTTATCATCATCAATAAACCAGGTTCCAAGACCAAGCTGTGGAATTTTCACTCCATTATTCAATACAATACTTCTATCAAACATTTCATTCACCTATTGTAATTTCCCATATTCTTCATCACTTACCGGTTCAAGCCATTCATTAGAACCATTTTCGCTCGGAACCTCTATTGCCAGATGAGAAAACCATTCATCCGGTGCAGCACCATGCCAGTGTTTAACACCTGTAGGAATATTAATGCAGTCACCTGGCTTCATTTCTATAGCTTCGTTGCCTTCCTCCTGATAATATCCTCTTCCGGCAACGCATACCAGAATTTGTCCCCCGCCGCTTTTCGCATGATGAATATGCCAGTTATTTCTGCATCCAGGTTCGAATGTCACATTGAAAATTCCAACCTGAGAAGTGGAGATCGGCGCAAGAAAACTTCTGCCAGAAAAATACTGTGCAAACCCATCATTTGGTGCACCGATTGGAAATACCATCTCTTTTGCATGCGCACGCATTGCATCCTCTTTGTATGGTAAATCTCCTTCTCCTGCCTCCCACACTTCCTTTGCAAGATTGAAAACAGCCCATGCTTTTGGCCAACCTGCATAGAATGCGGCATGTGTGATCACTGCAGCAATCTCTTTTTGTGTTACACCATGATTTTTTGCATTTTGAAGATGATATTTTAAAGAAGAATCCGTAATTCCGGAAGCCATCAGAGCAACCACTGTAATAATGCTTCTTGTTTTTACGTCGATGTCCTGATTATTCCAGTTTTCGCCGAAAAGTACATCATCGTTAAAATGTGCAAATTCCGGTGCGAATTCACCAAGTGTATTTCTTCCTGCTGTCTGTACTATTTTTCCCATATTCTGTATACCTCCATAACGCTGTTGTTTATAAAGAGTTTACCCATTCACTGATTTCCTGTTTTGTTCCACAATTTAACAGTCTGCCTTCTGTAATAACTGCGTCTGATGCAGATGACTGCAATTCTTTCACAGTGTTCCCAAATCCACTTCCTCCGGATGTTGCAAAAAGCACAATCTTTTTACCACTGAAATCGTAAGCTTCTAAAAATGTATTGATGATTGTCGGAGCCACATACCACCAGATTGGGAATCCCAGAAGGATCTCGTCATAAGAACTCATATCCATCTCTTTTTTCATAATCGCCGGTCTATATTTTTTATCACTCATTTCCACACTGCTTCTGGATTTTTTATTCATCCAGTCAAGATCAGCCTTTGTATATGGAACTTTCGGCTCAATCTCAAATAAATCCGCCTTTACTTCCTCTGCGATCATCTGTGCTACTTTTTTTGTTGTTCCGCTTGCACTGAAAAATGCCACTAATTTTTTACTCATAATAAAAAGCCCCTTTCTATACGTATTTTTCACAAAAAAATAGATGTATAAGATTTACATTCATCTTACACATCTATTTTAAGCTCTATCGCTTCATTATGTCTAATGCTTATATTGAATTTTGTTTTATGCCTGAAAAGCATTAATCTCCTCGATCATTTTACGGACTGCCAAAGAATATGGGATATTCCGTCGCCAGGCAATCACCGTACTGGTCGTGATTTCAGGAGAAATTCTTCGCTGTACAAGAATATCCTCTCGCCAATACTTTGCAGCACCCTCAATTGAAATTGGATACCCCAGTCCATTTGCCGCCATAACTCCGGCATTCGTTCCAAGATTACTCGTAAAAGCAATCTGTAATTTTGAAAAGTCTTTCCCAAACCAGTTGGCAAGTTCACTTTGAACGTTCATTCTTTCCGGCAGGATCAAGGGCTTTCCAATAAGATCTTCTTTTTTTATAAACTCTTTTTCTGCCAGCGGATCATCCGGCCGCATTCCGACACACCAGTGATCGCAATCTGTGATCCGGATATAATCCAGCCCTTCGGTGTCCACCGGCTCCATGAATAATGCAATATCTACAAGTCCTTTGTTCATCATCTCATACACTGCATCTGCTGTTGCAGTATGCAATACAATCTGAACCAGCGGGTATTTTTCTTTATATGTTTTACATATCTTCGCCAATGTCTCCACTGCTGCAAATTCACCGCATCCAATGGTTATCGTGCTCTCTACAACCTCTTCTTTTCCTTTCAGTTCCTCAAGCGTCCTTTCCTCAAGATTAAGAATCTCCAAGGCACGCCTTTTTAATAGAATCCCCTCATCAGTAAGCGAAATTTTCTTCCCACTTCGAATAAATAATGTTATTCCCAGGTCCTCTTCAAATGCCGCCATTTGTCTGGAAAGCGTTGGCTGGGTAATATGCAATTGTTCTGCTGCTTTTGTAAAGCTCTGTTCTTTTGCTACTGTTAAAAAATAGCGTAATAATCTTAATTCCATATCTTTATATTCCTACAAATTTTTCTTGTAACCATTCTATCATATTGCATCCCAGACATATCTGCACAAAATACCGTGGGTTATTTTTGGATTATTTTCTAACCGCCTATGCCCTTCAGACTGTGATTTTACTGGCTTTTGGGCGAAGCTTTCAAAGAGTGCCGTGGCATATAAATAGTATTTTTATCATTGTTCTTATAACGCCTCTTCCTTTTCCACTATTATAGCTGATCGTACTTGGCCGCACTCCCTTTTGCCTTATCTACCGGATACTTTGCTTCATTCTGCGACATCTTCATATTTATGATTTCATCTGCATCCAGTTCCAGTTTGTCTAACAGATTCTGACTATAAACCAAAACATCCGCCAATTCCTCCTTGACATGTTGCAGATCATATTCTTCATCAGACCACTGAAAACACTCTAATAACTCTGCTGCCTCAATTACGATTGATTTTGCAAGATTTGCCGGCGAATGAAACTGATCCCAGTTTCGATCTTCTGTAAATTTTCTAATTCTGTCTATTGTTTCATACTTCATAATTAAATACTCCTTTATTTTGCTACTTCTAACAATGCTTTCTGACAAAGTGAAATTATTCAGTTCAGCATTTTCAGACACGCTCTAATGTTTCATCAACACTATTTTATACATGCAGATTTTTCTGCATCTCTTCTTTAAATTCTCTTCCTTTAAACAATATCACTGCTACAAGAAACAGGAAACATATTAACGCTCCAAACATACTTACTGTTGGACTTTTCACCACTTTGCATAAGAGTAAGATTCCCGGAAGAATCAATCCGTATCCGGCAGCCATAATTTCGTAAATAAGATACTCTCGCACAGGACATTTCCGCACCTTAGCGATTACAAACATCGCTGTAAGTGTAGATACACTCATGATCGGCAGCACAAAATCTACAGACCAACTGTGCCAACCGGTCAGTGCATCCCATATAAAGCAGATAATAGTACCGATAAAAAGCTGCCACATCGCATTTTTCAGCAGATTATAGCGTTTAAAAAATCCAATCGATGAGGCAATCCACATTGTCACAACGCCTCCGGCTGTGAATAAGGTCCAGCGAATTCTAGGATGGAAATTATACTCCGTAACAAGCATTGCTGCAACAATTGCAATACACAGAAAGCTATAAATTTTATAGACTTTCATTTCCTGTTCGCTTGGCTCATCTGTCTTTGGAAATTCAGGTTTTACTTTTTCAGATGCAATTCCCTGTTCTTTTAACAAGCGATAAAAATTACGTTCAATGTTCACTGTGTCGTATCTGGATGTAAATGCAAATGATAATTTATCCTGAAAAGAACACAAACACAATTCAAACTTAGGAGTGTTTGTGTACACACCAAATCGTTCGATATAAGGTACATAACTCGCATGTATTTTAACCGCACTCATATTAGAGAAGATTGCTGTCGTGTTCTTCTCTGAATATTTTGCCCCGGCCCGAATACATAGATTTTTCAGTTCCAAAGGTGCAAGCCTCAGAATCGGATGCAGTTCCAAAGCAAGCAACTCGCTGATATGTGCTGACATCTTTTCTTTTGTCAGTTCTGTCTCAAAAAATTCTTTCGTATATTTCAGTATTGCCTCAAAACTTTGATCTTGTGTAGTAAAATTATATCCCGGCTCAATCCAATTAAAAAAATTCAGCATCGATAAAGACGGGAAAAACTTTCTTAAGTTAACCGGAACCATTAACACGACCGGCTTTTTCTTTTGCATCTTAGACATTTCTTCATTTATTGCCATCATAAATAATGCTGTCAAAAAGATCGTCATGGATACTCCGAGTTCTCTGCTTCGCTTTAATACTGCCTGTACTGAGACAACAGATTCATGGACATGCAGATGATTTCCATCTTTCTTTTTCCTTCGTATCTGAAAAGCATTTAGTTTTCTTTTTTTCGGTCGTTTTTGATTTTTTGAATAATATTTTAAGAAACTGTCATCTTCCTGATCTTGTACAGTCATATCTTCCGGCAGTAATGTAATCTGTTCTAATCCTTCTTCTTTATGCACAAGGTATAAATAATTCTTTACCAGTTCTTTTAAGAATTCTGTTGCCCCTGTACCGTCTGTCAACACAGATTGGATTGAAACAAAGTTAGACCGTATCAAACGTAAGATTGACGAATTAGATACAACTGCTTCAAGTACATATCGCACATGGTCAAAGCGTAATGAAGCATTATCTTCTGAGCTTTCAAAAGTAACCGAAAAAATCTCATTACAGCAACAGGCATATGACAGATATATTAAAGAAGCTGAATCAGCCGGAGAAGGTCTTTCTTCGGATTGGATTGATAAAATCCAGAATGGTAAAATTGACATTGAAACAATCACGGATTCTGATCTGAAAGAAAAGATCAGTGATTATAAGAATTGGTATGAAAAAGCTCTTGATTGTAGAGATGCGATTATTGATCTCAAAGAACAAGAGTCTAAACTAATTGAACAACGTTTTAATAACATTAAAGATGAATACGATGCAATCTTAAAACAGTTTGAACATACACACTCAATGCTTGAGGGTGCGATTGATATTACGGAGACATCCGGATATATTGTTAGCACAAAGTATTATGACAGCCTGATTTCTAACGAAAATGAAAAAATCAATAAGCTGTACGCAGAGC
>OLEX01000657.1_pt1 | contig 9151 bp, 6 predicted proteins | sample 1608641 | NCBI WGS metagenome assembly OLEX01 (sample SAMN02674964, study PRJEB24791) | human gut metagenome, SKBSTL008 | isolation source: stool | host: Homo sapiens | place: USA
ATTCTTCCATCAATCGCTTATAAGCCATTGCTTCTTCGATTGGATTTAAGTTATCTCTCTGAATGTTTTCAATCAGTGCAATTTCTACAATTTCATTTTCATTGTATTTTCTGATCATAACTGGAACTTCATTCAATCCTGCCTGTTTTGCAGCTCTCCATCTTCTCTCCCCTGCAATGATCTCATAGAAATCATCCTTTGGAGTAACGAGGATTGGCTGTAACATTCCATACTGTTTAATAGAATCTGCAAGTTCCTGCAACGTATCCTCATCAAACTGATTTCTTGGTTGATCTGGATTTGGCTCAATCTTATCGATTGGCAAAGTAAGTTCCTTTTTCGTTTCTTCTTTTTTCTTTGTTTTCGACGATCTCGAAACTTTTTTCTTTACCTGCTCAATGTCTTCTTCGTCAACGATTGGTGCTTTTGGAATCAGCGTATTTAAACCTCTTCCAAGTCCCATTTTTTTTGCTGACATTAATTTTCACCTCCATTTTCGATAACTTCTTCTGCCAGAAGGTCGTAACTTTCTGCTCCTGAAGAACGAGGGTCATACAAATTGATTGGAAGTCCATGACTTGGTGCTTCTGCCAGACGTACATTTCTTGGGATGATCGTTTTGTAAATATTCTGATTCAAATATGATTTTACATTCTCAACAACCTGTAATGACAGATTTGTTCTGGCATCATACATTGTAAATACAACACCCTCTATTGTAAGATCTGGATTCAAACTCTTCTGAATCAATTCAATCGTATAAATCAACTGAGTTAATCCATCTAATGCATAAAATTCACATTGAATTGGAACGATCACTGTATTCGCTGCTGTCATCGCATTGACTGTTAGCATTCCCAATGCTGGCGGACAGTCAATAATTATGAAATCATATTGTTTCTTTACTTTCTCAAGATTATGTTTCATGATGAACTGCATCTTATCAACGGTCATCAATTCGATCTCGGCTCCGGCCAGATTTCGATTTGCTGGAAGTAAGGATAAATTATCAAACAAGTCTTTAACGATACAATTCTGTATCTTCTCTTCTCCTGTAATCACCTCATAAGTTGTCTTATCCAGCTCGTTTTTTTCTAATCCCAAGCCACTGGTGGTATTCCCCTGTGGGTCCATATCAACGAGTAAAGTCTTTTTTCCTCTTGCAGCTAATGCTGCCGAAAGATTTACCGCTGTCGTTGTCTTTCCAACTCCACCTTTCTGGTTGGCAATTGCAATAATTCTTCCCATTTTTTTCTCCTTTTGAACAATATTATAACACTAATTATTTTTCATTGCTACATGTTTCACGTGAAACATTTATTAATTTTTGTGCAATTTCGCTTTTATAACTATTAATATTCTTTTCGTTTTTATATTGAATGTTTCACGTGAAACATTTATTAAATAATCAATGCATACTATTTTTCAAGAAGAAAAATGGAGTGTCTTCACAAATAAGAACACTCCATAATTCCACATATTTTTTAAAATCTTATCATCTGCTATTTATTTACTCAAATTTGATTTTATTACATTTGTTCAGGACACTGAATTCCTAACAGATCCAAACCATCTTTAATTACTTGTTTTGCTAAGATCACAATCTTAACTCTCGCTTCTTTTAACTTCTGATCTTCCACATTACACTGGTTTTCATGATAGAAACGGTTAAAACTTTGAGCTACTCCCATTACATATCTTGAGATTACAGATGGTTCTAATCTATCTGCTGCCACCTTGATCACTTCAGGGAATCTTTCAATCTCTTTTAATAATGCAACAGATGTTTCATCTGTTACTAAAGATGGATCGATCTCTCCAACTTCTGTGATCCCTGTTTTTCTTAATACACTTGCCGCACGTGCATATGTGTACTGAACATAAGGACCAGTTTCCCCATCAAAGCTGTGTATCTTCTCCCATGTAAATGTTACATCTTTAATTCTCTGATTATATAGGTCATTAAAGATAATTGCTCCGATTCCAACTTTCTGTGCAACATCCTCTTTATCCTTCAGATCTGGATTCTTCTCTGCAATAATTTCTCTGATCTTAGATACTGATTCTTTTAAGATATCTTCTGCATATACGATGTTACCACTTCTTGTAGAAAGTTTTCCACCTTCTAAACTTACTAATCCATAAGGTACATGAATTAAGTTTTCTTTAGCCCATTCATATCCCATTAACTCAACAACTTTAAATACTTGAGCAAAATGTAATTTCTGCTCTAATCCTGTAACATAAATACATTTATCAAAGTTATATTCTTTCTTACGATAGAAAATAGCAGTCTGCTTGGAAGAAACAGGCCCTGAAATCTTAAGGGCGGATTCTTTCCTAAGAAGAATCAATGTCTGCATTAATTTATCATAAATGCTATTACCACAATGACTGCCTACATAAGAATCAATATCAGAGATGATATCATAAAAATCAGAAGTTGAAATTTCCTCTATATCAATGGCAAATAATTTTGTACTGAAGGTGTCTAAAGCTTCGATGATTTCTTCTGTTCGGTTTTTATAACATGTAAGGTAAACTTCAGTTTCAATTAATTGTCTTGCAGCATAAATCTCTTCATAATTATGAACATCCTCATGATAAGTCCATAATACACTTTCTTCAGAAATACGATCCTTATTACTGCTCACAAAGCTGCCTTCTCCGGGTTTAATATTTACTAAACCAATTAATGACAGTGCACGAAGTGCTTCTCGGATTCGCCCACGATTAACTTCAAACATTTCAGCAAATGCACGTTCAGTTGGAAGTTTCTCGCCGGGTTTTAATTGACCAGAGATGATCTGTGATGCGATCTGTTGCATGATCTGTTCAGTTAATGTAACTTTTTTAATAGGTTTTATTTCCATACTATGTACCTTTCATAATATAATCTTCTTATATTATTATAAGGAAAATCTGAAAAAAACGCAAAAGTTATTTTGTATTTTCAAAAATTATTATATAATAAAAATATATGTGTGAAACATAAAGAAAATAGATAGAAAAACAGAAAGTGAGAATATACAATATGTGGTTAGCAGACCAATGGAAAGACTATGAAGTCTTAGATACATCAAACGGTGAGAAATTAGAACGCTGGGGAGATTATTTTCTGGTAAGGCCAGACCCACAGGTTCTATGGGACACCCCAAAGAAGTTAAGACAGTGGAAGAAGCCAAATGGACATTATCACAGAAGTCACAAAGGCGGCGGACAGTGGGAATTCTTTGATCTTCCTAAGACATGGGATATTCAGTACAAAGAATTAAAATTCCACTTACAGCCATTCAGCTTCAAACATACAGGATTATTCCCAGAACAGGCAGTGAACTGGGACTGGTTTTCAGACAAAATCAGAAAAGCAAATCGTCCAGTAAAAGTATTAAACTTATTTGCCTACACAGGAGGGGCAACACTTGCAGCGGCAGCAGCAGGAGCATCAGTCACACACGTTGACGCATCCAAAGGTATGGTAAACTGGGCAAAGGAGAATGCACAGCTTTCTGGATTAAGAGAGAAACCAATTCGATGGTTAGTAGATGACTGTGTGAAGTTTGTAGAACGTGAGATCCGAAGAGGAAATCATTACGATGGAATCATCATGGACCCTCCATCATACGGAAGAGGACCAAAGGGAGAGATCTGGAAGATCGAGGAGAAGATTTATCCATTTATCGAACTATGTACAAAGATTCTGTCCGATGACCCATTATTCTTCCTTGTAAACTCCTATACAACAGGTTTACAGCCAGCAGTTTTAACTTATATGTTAGAGACTCAGGTAGCAGCGAAATTTGGTGGAAAAGTAGTCTCAGATGAGATTGGATTACCAGTTTCATCCAACGGATTGGTCCTTCCATGTGGGGCATCTGGACGCTGGGAAAAGTAAGTTCTTAAGATTTACTGAAATTTCGCAGAATATGTAAAAAATCGTTGAATTTTCTTGGAAAATGTTTATAATAAGAGAGTATGTGTACGTGTGTAGAACTGCACGTATACGGATAAAGTAGAAATAACATAATAATGATAGATAAGAGAAAGCGAAAGGGGAATTTTTGCTATGGCAGCAGGAACAGATATTGGAATTGATTTAGGAACCGCCAGCGTATTAGTTTACGTCAAAGGAAAAGGTGTAGTATTAAAAGAGCCATCTGTAGTGGCATTTGATAGAAATACAAACAAGATCAAAGCGATCGGAGAAGAAGCACGTTTAATGTTAGGAAGAACACCAGGTAATATCGTGGCAGTTCGTCCATTACGTCAGGGAGTTATCTCTGATTATACAGTTACAGAGAAGATGTTAAGTTATTTTATCAGCAGAACAGTTGGTAAGTCTTTATTTGGAAGAAAACCTCGCATCAGTGTTTGTGTACCAAGTGGTGCAACTGAAGTAGAGAAGAAAGCCGTAGAAGATGCAACATATCAGGCAGGAGCAAGAGAAGTTTCCATCATCGAAGAGCCAGTAGCAGCAGCGATCGGTGCAGGAATCGACATTGCAAAACCATGTGGAAATATGATCGTTGATATCGGTGGTGGTACAGCTGATATCGCAGTTATCTCTTTAGGTGGAGTCGTAGTAAGCAACTCTATCAAAGTAGCTGGAGATGACTTTGATGAGGCAATCGTACGTTTCATGCGTAAGAAACATAACTTATTAATTGGAGAACGTACAGCAGAAGAGATCAAGATCAATGTAGGTACAGTATACAAACGCCCAGAAAATCTTACAATGGACGTTCGCGGACGTAACCTTGTAACAGGACTTCCAAAGACAGTGACTGTGACATCTGAAGAAACAGAAGAAGCTTTAAGAGAACCTGCATACCAGATCGTAGACGCAGTACACAATGTACTGGAGAGAACTCCACCAGAATTAGCAGCTGATATTTCTGATCGTGGAATCGTTTTAACAGGTGGTGGATCTTTAATTCAGGGATTAGAAGAACTGATCGAAGAGAAGACTGGAATCAACACAATGACAGCAGAAGATCCTTTAACAGCTGTAGCAATCGGTACAGGAAAATATATCGAATATTTAGCAGATGATGATAAAAAATCAAAGAACAAATAATCATTAGAGATTCAAAGAGGCCAGGATGGCAATTCATCCTGGCCTTAATTCACGTTATACTGTAGATCAGAAGAAAGGAGAGAAAACAATGGCATATTTGAAAGGATACGTAGATCATATACGTTTTCGGAATGAAGATAACGGATATACTGTATTAAGCCTTGATGTCGATGGAGATGAAGAGACTGTCGTTGGATCATTTCCTTTCTTAAATGATGGAGAATACATATCTTTGGAAGGAGATTATGTCGATCACCCAGTGCATGGACCACAATTTCAGATGAGAACTTATGAGATTGTGGCTCCAGATGATATTGACAGCATGGAACGCTATTTAGGTTCCGGAGCGATCAAAGGAGTCGGACCTGCACTTGCAAAACGTATTACAAAGAAGTTTAAGATGGATACCTTCCGAGTTATCGAAGAGGAGCCAGAACGTCTTGCAGAAGTAAAAGGAATCAGCGAGAAGAAAGCCAGAGCGATCGCCGTGGAATTCAGTGAGAAGCAGGAAATGCGTCAGGCGATGATGTTTCTGTCTGGATATGGAATCAATAATAATCTTGCTGTGAAGATTTATAAAGAATATGGGGATCATTTGTATACGATCATTCAGGAAAATCCATATAAGATGACGGATGATATTGCAGGAGTCGGATTTAAGATCGCAGATGAGATCGCGAAGAAAGTCGGGATTGGAAGCAGCTCAGATTACCGTATCATTTCTGGAATTTTTTACACCTTAATGCGGGCACTAAATGAAGGCCATGTATTTTTGCCAAAACGTATTTTGTGCAGAAATGCAGCTCATATCTTAGGGGTAACACCAGAAGATATCGAAGAGCATTTATTAGAGATGATGATCGATCGCAAGATCGTCATTGAAGAGGATGAAGAGACAAGAGTTTATGCAGCACCACAGTATCATATGGAAGTCAATACGGCAAGAATGCTGCTGGATTTAAATATCCATTATGATGTTTCCATTTCTGAGGTGGAGACAATGATCGCAATGATCGAAGAGACAGAGCAGATTACATTTGCTGAAAAACAGAAAGAAGCGATCCATGCAGTGGCACAGGATAGTATCGTTGTCTTAACTGGAGGTCCGGGAACTGGTAAGACGACAACGATTAATGGAATGATCCAGTATTTTGAACATGAAGGATTGGATATCCGTTTGGCAGCACCAACAGGAAGAGCAGCAAAGCGTATGACAGAGGCAACGGGATATGAAGCAATGACGATTCATCGTATGTTAGAGATCAATGGGGAAGCTGACAGGGAACGTGACATGAAAAAGGGAAATGCATCCATGTTTGAACGCAATGCGGGTAATCCATTAGAAACGGATGTGATAATCATTGACGAGATGTCCATGGTAGACCTATATCTGATGAATGCACTCCTGCAAGCTATGGTGCCTGGAACAAGATTGGTCATTGTAGGAGATGCCAATCAGTTGCCATCGATCGGTGCAGGAAATGTCTTAAAAGATATGATCGCATCAGGACAGTTTAAAGTCGTGGAATTAAACCAGATATTCCGTCAGGAAGAAGGCAGCCATATCGTAAGAAATGCCCATCTGATCCATCAGGGAAGACCAGTTGAATTAGATAATAAGAGCCGAGATTTTTTCTTCTTACAGAGAAATAATATTCAGGATGTACTAGGAGTTTTAGTATATTTAGTACGGGATAAACTACCAGGATATGTCCATGTGAAACCATATGACATCCAGATTTTAACACCAATGCGAAAAGGTGAACTTGGTGTTGAGAGGCTCAATCAGGTCATGCAGCAATATTTGAATCCACCATCTGATGAGAAGAAAGAAAAAGAGATCGCCTTTGGATTATTCCGGGAAGGTGACAAAGTCATGCAGATCAAGAACAATTATCAGATTGAATGGGAAATGCGAAATAGCAAAGGATTCACCGTAGATAAGGGAGTTGGAGTATTCAATGGTGATATGGGAATCATCACAGAAATCAATGATTACACAGAGAAGATTACAGTCTTATTTGATGAGACGAGGGAAGTCCAGTATCCGTATGCAAGTCTTGATGAATTAGAACTTGCATATGCAGTCACGATCCACAAATCACAGGGAAGCGAATACCCAGCGGTTGTGATGCCGATCTTAAGCGGACCAAGAGTATTATTCCACAGAAACCTCCTGTATACAGGAGTCACAAGAGCAAAAAACTGTTTAACGATCGTAGGAGACAGAAATATGTTATTTTCCATGATCCAGAATGTCAATGAGCAACGGAGGTATACAACCCTTGCACTGCGCTTAGATCAGATCGCAAATGAATCCGAAGAAAGCGGTCCGATGGATGATCTTGGAATCTAAAAAGTAAAAAATAAAGAGAAAAATGCCAGAAACCGTCATCTTTTAGAGGACGGTTTTTCTTGTTTGAAGTCCTTTTCAAACCTTATAATGAAGGGGAGGAAAGGAAGGGACATATGAAAGAAAAAAGACGTATGATATCAGAAGCAGCCAGGCAGTTAGGCCTTGAAACATATCATTTAAGAACATGGGAAGAAGAATTTTCCTTAACGATCCCTCGAAATGAAAAAGGATATCGTTGTTATGGAGACAAAGAAATACATACATTTGAACAGATCCGTGATATGAGAAATGCTGGATTAGACAGCGAAGAGATCAAACAGAAATTATCCGGAAATATCATTCCATTTCCGGAAGAAAAACAGATGAATACGTCTGATAAAATGATGCAGTTTCAAAAAGTGTTGGTAAAGATTATGGGACAGGCGATTCTGGAACAGAAAGATCATATTGCAGATCAGATCAGTTCTAAGGTTTCAGACAGAGTAGTAAAAGAAATGGATTATCAGTTTCGGCTAAGAGAAGCTGAAGAAGAAAAAAGATTTCAGAAACTGGATGAGATGATCAGAAATCAGCAAAAAGCAAGAGAAGAAATTGCAGCATCCAGAGAAAAACGAAGATTTTTCAGAAGAAAACGAAAAGAAAGATAAGTAAAGATTGTATTTGGATTCAGACAATATTATAATAAATTTATCAGCTCTGATCTGTAACGGATGAGGAGTGAATAGATAGAGTGAGGAATTCGAATATGAAGAAACGACCAAAGATCCTGGTAGTCGGAAGTCTTATGATGAATCAAGGCATAGAAACATCTGTGATCCCAGAAGAAGGACAGACAGTGATGGGTGAAGATATTAAGAAATCACCCGGAGGCAAGGGGGCTAATCAGGCAGTACAGATGGCTCGCCTTGGGGCAGACGTTACGCTGATCGGTAAGATCGGAAGAGACAGGGATGGAGAAGAACTGGTTAAAGTATGTAAGGAAGCAGGAGTGAACACGGAACAGATCATTTATGATGATGTGCTCCCAACAGGATCTTCGATTGTATTATTAGAGACTGTTCCAGGACAGAAAGTAAAGAAAAGATCAATCGTTATACCAGGGGCAACAATACAATTAACGGTTGATGAGATTGCATATCTGGAAGATGAGATGGACAAATATGATCTCGTTGTGCTTCAGAATGCGATACCGATGGAAGTCAATGAAGCAATTGCGGGCTATGCATGTAAACATGAAGTTGATGTAGTATTGAATCCTATTCCGGCAAAGAAGCTTTCAAAAGAACTTATGGAGTGCGTTACATATATGATCGTCAATGAGCAGGCAGCAAAATCAATGACAGGTATTAAGATTCATAGTGATTGGAAGAGGGAATGGACAAGATTTAATCTTGATGAAGCAAGAGTTGCATCTGCGGTGATTCGTGGACGAGGAGTACCAACAGTACTGATCACGCTAGCCGAAAAGGGTGTGATCATGAACACACCAGAACGTTTTTACTATAAGAAAGCGATCGAAGATGTAGAAATGGTCGATCCAAGAGCAGCAGGAGATGCATTTATCGGGGCGTTCTGTACAAGGATCTGTACGGATGATTCTATTGGAAAAGTGCTGTCGATAGCGAATTATACAGCAGCTTTATCTATTGCAACAGAAGGGGCAATAGAATCTCTGCCAACATCGAAACAAGTAAGAGAATATATGGAACAAAAAAGAG
>OLEX01000661.1_pt1 | contig 9092 bp, 5 predicted proteins | sample 1608641 | NCBI WGS metagenome assembly OLEX01 (sample SAMN02674964, study PRJEB24791) | human gut metagenome, SKBSTL008 | isolation source: stool | host: Homo sapiens | place: USA
TAAAGGGTCAAAAGGTATCATCGATGCATGCTTGCATGCAATTCGATGTATACCTAAAAAAAAATAATAAATTTCTGCCGAATACATTGATACAAAGGTCATATTCTATTATAATTAAATGGATAATGGATTAATGTAAACAATGCACATAAGAAAGATGGGATTTGATGATAAAGATAAATAAATTTCTGGCAGCCTCTGTCGTAACATTGTCATTAGCCGCATGTGACCTGGCACCATACAGCAGCATAGCAGTCTATGCGGATCAGGCGGCTAAGGTTGTGTGTGATGAGAGATACTGGGTAGCGGCGAGAAGCGGACCGGGCACAGAGTATGAGCTGGAGCACAAGCTTTCAAACGGCAAGGATATTACTATTCTTGAGCAGACCACAGGTGCAGACGGCAAGGTGTGGTACAAGGCAAAGTACAATCTGGCAGCAAATAACGAGGAGTGTGTAAGCTATATCAGGTCTGATTTTGTATCAGCAGGTACCGGCACAGCTGCATCAGACAATGCGCAGACAGGGGATGCTTCAGCAGACACCGGCAATGCGGATGCCATACAGCAGAATAATGAGGAACAGCTTGCCCTTGCAACCGCATCGGGAGCATATGCTACAGGTACGATTACAGGTGGCAATGTGTATGTCCGCAATGCAGCAGGCACATCCGGAACTACCAAGGTTGTCTCACTCAACTGGAACCATCAGGTTGACATAATTGGAGAGACTAAGGTAAACGGTGTGGTCTGGTATAATGTCAAGGGTACTTTAAACGGCAAGGCATTTACGGGCTGGACTATCAGTACATACATAAAGGTGACATACAATAATAGCGGAGACAATACTGATTTTGTCACGGCTATGAAGAATGCAGGCTTTCCTGACAGCTATATTCCAAACCTTACAGCTCTTCACAATAAGTATTCAAGCTGGACATTTGAGGCTGTAAATACAGGTTTGAATTGGGATACGGTGATTGAAAATGAAAGTGTAAACGGACTTAATCTGGTATCCAAATCAGCAGACAATGCCAAGAAATCCACAGCTGCCGGAGCATATAACTGGTCAACAAATACGTGGGTTGAGTACGAACCGGGATGGGTGTCAGCAAGCAGTGCCTATATTGCTTATCTCATGGATCCAAGGAATTTTCTTGATGAGACCAATATTTTTCAGTTTCAGAGTCTGGCATACAGTCCGAATGAGGCACTTGAAGGTGTCAAGTCCATAGTAAAAGGCACATTTATGGAGGGAACAAAGACCTATTCCAACAATGGTGAGAAAATCAATTATGCAAGCACATTCATGGATGTGGCAAAGAGCAGTGGAGTAAGTGCATACCATATAGCATCGCGTATAAAGCAGGAGCAGGGACAAAAGGGAACGAGCCCTCTTATTTCGGGTACATATTCCGGATACGAAGGATATTATAATTATTTTAATTTTAGTGCAACCGGAAACACGAAGGATAAGATTTATAAAAATGGTCTGTCTTTTGCCAAGAAGCAGGGCTGGAATACAAGAGTAAAGTCCATAAGCGGCGGAGCTGTAAAGGTGGGCAGCAATTATATAAATAAGGGTCAAAATACACTGTATTTTGAGAAGTTTAATGTAGTAAATACAAGCTCGCTGTATTTCCATCAGTACATGGGCAATGCCACAGCGGCTCTTACTGAGGGACAGAGTCTGGCTAAAGGATATTCAGACAAGAATCAGGCTTTTGTATTTAAAATACCTGTATACAACAATATGCCATCGTCAGCAGTGGGCTTCGATAAAGCTGGTGATACCAATAACTATCTGCAGTCGCTTGCGATAAGTGGTGTAACACTCACACCGGCCTTCAATGGAGCGACAACAAGCTATTCAGCAGTTGTTTCAAATGCTATAAGCTCAGTGACTGTTTCGGCAGATGCAGTTTCAGGAAACAGTGGTGTTTCAGGCACAGGAAGCTATTCGCTTGCTGTCGGAAATAATACAATTAAGGTAAATTGCAAGTCGCAAAGCGGTGATACAAGAACATACACTATCAATATAAACAGGCAGGCGGCATCTGTAAATAATGCAGGTGGCAATAATAATCAGAACAATAATAACCAAAATAATACAGATGTAAACATAACATCAGGTAAATACAGTATAGGTACTTATATTACAGGCATTGAGCCTGGAACCGGTGCAGCTGATTTTGTGAAGAATATAGCAGTATCAGCATCAGGTACTGTAAAGCTTCTGACAAGCTCAGGCTCAGAAAACAGCGGAAAGATTGCAACAGGCAATAAAGTGGCTGTTTATGATGCTTCAGGTAATCTGAAAAAGACATACGATATTGTTATATATGGAGATATCAATGGTGATGGTGCTGTAAATGCTCTTGATATGATTAAGCTCAACAGACATATCTTAGGAAAGGGAACACTCACAGGTGCTTATCTGGAGGCAGCTGATGCTAACAGAAAGGGTGATGGTGGAAATGCCCTTGATATGATAATCATGAACAGACACATACTGGGCAAATCAAAGATATCGCAGAATTAGAAATGTGAGGAAAGATATGAAGAAATTATTTGGATGTATATTATCACTTGTTGTGGCAGTGATGCTTGTTTTCACACCTGCCGAGCATGTATATGCGCAGGGACTTGGTCTCAGTGTCAGCTCAAGCTCTGTAGCTGTTGGAAAAACAGTTAAGGTGACTGTTTCCATGCCGTCCGGATATTTTGGTACTGTAGTTATCTCAAGCTCTGACGAGGGAGTACTGAGTAACGGAGGAGATGGTGTGGCCAATATTGGTGACGCCGCAGGATATCCCACATCGCAGTCATTTTCATTTACGGCGAAGGCTGCAGGAAGCTGCACTATAAAGGCATATTGTACAGTTGTAGGAGATGCAGAGGGCAACGATGCCGGAGGTGTAATTACCGGTGCCAGCACGAAGGTGACGGTAACAAGTGCTTCATCAAACAACGATTCAAACAGCAACAAGCATAACAAGGACAATTCCGGCAGCAATACCGGCAATGACAGCAATGCAAATAAAGATAATGAAAACAAAGTGGAAAAGAAATCCTCAAACGCATCTCTTGGTTCGCTTGTTATCTCAGCAGGTACGCTTTCCCCTGGGTTTTCTGCTGCGACAAAGGATTACACAGCTACAGTAGATTACAGCTGTTCAAGCCTTGCGGTTACAGCAAATCCGGCTGATTCCAAGGCGAGTGTGACATCCGTCACAGGCAATGATTCACTTGAGGTTGGAGAGAATACGGTCAGCGTTGTTGTGACAGCAGAGGACGGCAGCACAAGCACATACAATATAGTTGTTACCAGAAGAGCCGAGGATGATCCGGAGAATGCAGATAAGCAGGATAACTGGAAGAAGTTCGATATAAATGGCACAGAGTGGACTATGGTAAATGACATTCCGGAGGATGTTGTTCCTGAAGGCTTTGAGCACTCAAAGACAGTGATTGACGGACTTGAATACAATACCCTTCATGGCACCTTTGGTGATATCACGCTTGTGTATTTACAGTCGGAAAGCGGCAATGGGCTTTTTGTATATGATGCAGCACAGAATGCAGCATATGAGTTTGTCCGTATCAATTCAGAGTTGCATTTTATAGTGGTTTTACTGCCTAAGGTGGATGATGTGCCTGAGGGATATAATGAGATATCGCTCTCCATAGAAGGCAAGGGTGTGGCAACAGCCTACCAGACCAAAGCCGAAAAAACCGATGATCAGACAAAGGATTTTTACCTCGTATATGCCATGAATGACAATGGTGAGAGTGGCTGGTACACATATGATAGCGTAGATGGCACATATATGAGGACCGAGCTCAGCACACCTACAGTGGCACAGGAGGAAAACGATGCGGTAAAGAGTGAGCTTGTTCCGGGAATTGCCAATAAATATCTTGTTTTAGCTGCAATACTGGTTCTTATTATCATTATTCTGTTACTGTTGCTTATTGTATCAGCTGTGAAAAACAGAAAATATAAGGCAATGGACTATCATGATGACGATGATGATGTAGATGATGCAGCAGAAGATGTATCAAATGAAGCTTTGGAAGAAACAACTGATGAAACTGCGGACGAGATAGCAGATGAGCTGGAAGGAGAGGTTACAGAAGAGTCGTTAGATGAAGTGGCAGAAGAAGCTGCAGAAGAGTCGGTGGGTGAAGTGGCAGGAGAAGCTGCAGAAGAGCCGGCAGATGAAGTCGCAGAAGAAACAGCGGAAGATGCTGCAGATGAGCAAAAGATGGCTACGGATGAAAATATATCAAATGCATCCTATGTCGGAAGAACCGTAGAAATTACACCTGATTTTAAGAAAGCTGTTGAGAATGAAAACTCTGAGTTTGATTTAAAAGACGATTCAAGGCAGGAAAACGTTTCTGACACAGAAAACGATGCTGATGAGGATGCTTTAAAGAATCAGCTTCAAATGGCACTTGATGGCTTTGTCAATGAGGGAAATAAGCTGTCTGAGACTATAGACCGCAGTGTAAAGGATGACAATGAAGATGACAGCGAGGATGATGATTTGCAGTTCATCGACTTAAATTAGTGAATATGACTGGAGGATATGACTTGAAACCATATACAAGTAAGGCTAAAAAAGCAATAGATTTGGCTGCACGTATATCAAAGAAAATGAATTACAGCTATGTTGGAACAGAGCACATACTGGCTGGCCTTATAAAAGAGGGCACCGGTGTGGCAGCTGAGGTTCTAACAGCCTGCAATGTGGAATATGATAAGCTTATTTCGATGATTGAAGACCTGATTTCACCGGGGGATAACATCGAAGTGATGGACAGGGATGGCTATTCACCAAGGACACAGAGAGTATTGGAGCGTGCATCGGAGGAAGCCGATAGATTTGAGTGCAATGAGATAGGTACAGAACACTTGCTGATGGCTATAGTACTGCAGGGAGACTGTGCAGCTGCAAGACTTTTAAACACCATGGGTGTTAACAGTCAGAAGATGTTTATAGATATTCTTGGTGCGATGGGTGAGGATCCGTCTGCATACAGGGATCTGATGAAAAGCTACAGTACATCATACAATTCTGCGACTCCTGTATTAGATCAGTATTCCAGAGATTTGACAGATATGGCAGAGGCAGGGCTTCTTGACCCTGTTATAGGCAGAAAAAAGGAGATGGAGCGCGTTATCCAGATACTTTGCCGCCGTGGCAAAAACAATCCATGTCTGATTGGAGAGCCGGGAGTGGGCAAGACCGCTATAGTAGAAGGACTTGCGCAGGATATAGTCAGTGGCAATGTTCCGGATATTCTTTTGGGAAAGAGACTGGTTTCCCTTGATATGTCCGGGCTTGTAGCCAAATCAAAGTATCGTGGTGAGTTTGAGGAGCGTATCAAGAAGGTGATAAGCGAGGTTTCAAATGCCAAAAATGTACTGCTTTTCATTGATGAGCTTCACACTATAATAGGTGCAGGAGGAGCAGAAGGCTCGTTAGATGCATCTAACATATTAAAGCCGGCACTTGCCAGAGGCGAGGTACAGGTAATCGGCGCCACTACCATAGAAGAGTACCGCAAATACGTGGAAAAGGATGCTGCGCTTGAGCGCCGTTTCCAGCCTGTTATGGTCGAGGAGCCTGGTGTGGATGAGACAATAGAGATACTCACAGGATTAAAGGGACTCTATGAAAAGCATCATGGTGTCATCATAACAGATGAGGGTGTGAAAGCAGCAGTAAACCTTTCTGCACGATATATAAATGACAGATTTTTACCTGATAAGGCGATAGACCTGATGGATGAAGCGGCAGCCAGGATAAGGCTTAAGAATCTGACATCATCTGACGAGCTGCTTGCTCTGAAAAAAGAGATAACAGATAAGCAGAACCAGGTGGAAAATGCTTTATCGAAAGGAGATCTCGCAGCTGCCGGCGCGCTTATGTCAGAAAAGGAAGTGCTTGAAAATAAACAGCAGAAGCTTATCAGAAAGAACCGTCGCACAGGAGCCAAAAATCAGCCTGTAGTCGGCGAAAATGAGATAGCGGATGTAGTATCGGGATGGACCAAAATACCTGTAAATAAGCTTACAGAGTCAGAGGCAGGACGACTTGCAAAGCTTGAACAGATACTTCACAAGCGTGTAATAGGACAGGAGGAGGCTGTTTCTGCTGTTGCAAAGGCAGTCAGACGAGGCCGTGTTGGTTTAAAGGATCCTAAGAAGCCGATTGGCTCATTCCTGTTTTTGGGACCGACAGGAGTAGGTAAGACGGAGGTGTCAAAGGCACTTGCTGAGGCTGTCTTTGGCAAAGAAGATGCCATGATACGTGTTGACATGTCCGAGTACATGGAAAAGCATAGTGTTTCAAAGATGATTGGTTCACCACCGGGATATGTGGGCCATGAGGAGGGCGGACAGCTCTCAGAGAAGGTCAGACGCAATCCTTTTTCTGTTATACTGTTTGATGAGATAGAAAAAGCACATCCTGATGTGTTCAATATACTTTTACAGGTGCTTGATGATGGTAGAATCACTGATTCACAGGGGCGCACGGTTGATTTCAAGAATACAATAATCATCATGACATCAAATGCAGGAGCTTCTTCTATTATAGAACCAAAGCGCCTTGGCTTTGGCGCTGGTGAGGATGAAAAGCAGGATCACGAGCGTATGAAGAACAGTGTCATGGAGGAGGTCCGCCGTATATTTAAACCTGAGTTTTTGAACCGAATCGACGAGACTATTGTATTTAGAGCTCTCAACAAGGATGACATGAAGCATATAGTGACACTTCTTGTAAAGGAGCTTAAGAAACGCTGTAAAGAACAGCTTGATATAGAGCTCACAGTGCGCGACAGTGCAAAATCCTTTATCGTGGACAAAGCCTATGACAGAAAATATGGCGCAAGACCTCTTAAACGAAAGCTTCAGGAGGAGATTGAAGACCGTATGTCAGAGGATATTATTACCGGTAAAATTAAGCGCGGTAATAAGGTAATAATTTCTACGAAAAACAAACAAATTTCATTGACTGTTGAGTAGAATTGGATTTATAATTAATATATCAATATAGCTACGGGAGGATAAAAATGGCTGTAATAAGTGAATTAATCCGTACTGAGGAAAACGGAAAGCTCAGCTTCGGAGATTATACATTGGCTGCAAAGGCAAAGCTTGACAATTTTGAGAAGGATGGAGATATCTACAAGGTAAAGACCTTTAAGGAGATTACAAAGCTCGAAAGAAACGGACTCTTTGTATACGAGTCTGTTCCGGGAACAGCGGTTATGGATTTCGAGGAGACTGCTGATACAGTGACATTTACTGTGGAGGGACCTGAGGATGCTCAGATTACTCTTGGCCTTGAAGAGGAGACAGAGTACGAAATTGATATAGCTGGAGCTGTTGCAGGTACTATGAAGACAAATCTCGGCGGCAAGCTCAGCTTAAGCGTAGAGCTTGAGGGTGTTGATTCAGTCGATATCAAAGTATCAAGAAAATAGAGCATATTTTTAGCCCGGTGAAAGCCGGGCTTTTTGTATTTTATAAAGGAGAACAATATGGCAAAAGGAAAGACCTCTGTATTTTTCTGCCAGGAATGTGGTTATGAATCGGCAAAATGGATGGGACAGTGCCCGGCCTGTAAGGAATGGAATACATTTGTAGAGGAAACCGTAGATAAAAAGTCGATAAGCTCGTCGGGAAAAGTAAAAAAAGAATCAAAGGCGGCACAGGTTCTGCCTCTTTCGGCAGTAAAAAGCGAGAAAGAGGAGCGTATAGTGACAGGTATAGCCGAGTTTGACAGAGTGCTTGGTGGAGGAATTGTGAGGGGGTCACTTGTGCTTGTGGGAGGAGATCCGGGTATAGGAAAATCCACGCTTCTACTTCAGGTATGCAGGGAACTTTCACAAAAAAAGGTGCCATTACTTTATGTGTCAGGTGAGGAATCACTGCATCAGATAAAGATGCGTGCCGACAGACTTGGCGATTTTACGGATTCACTGGAGCTTTTATGTGAGACAAGTCTTGATATAGCAAAGGACGTGATTCAACGAAAAAAACCGGAGGTTGTTGTAATAGATTCCATCCAGACTATGTACAATGAGGAGATAGCGTCGGCACCGGGCAGTGTCTCACAGGTCAGGGAGACAACCGGAGTGCTTATGCAGCTTGCAAAGACTCTGGGTATTTCTGTTTTTATAGTAGGACATGTGACAAAGGATGGTGCGGTTGCGGGGCCGAGGACGTTGGAGCATATGGTTGATACTGTGCTTTATTTTGAGGGTGACAGGTATGAGTCGTACAGGATACTTAGAGGTGTTAAGAACAGATTTGGTTCGACCAATGAGATAGGCGTATTTGAAATGAAGGCGGAGGGACTTGTTGAGGTGGAAAATCCATCGGAGTATATGCTTAGCGGTAAGCCCGAGGGAGCATCAGGATCAATTGTCACATGTTCCATAGAGGGAAGCCGCCCGATACTTCTCGAGATACAGGCTCTTGTATGTCACAGTTTTTTTAATAATCCAAGGCGTACAGCAAATGGTACAGATTATAATAAAGTAAATCTACTCATGGCGGTCCTTGAAAAAAGAGCCAACCTGTCACTGTCAGACTGTGACGCTTATGTGAATATAGCAGGCGGTATAAGGATGAACGAACCGGCGATAGACCTTGGAATAGTGCTTGCAATCGCATCAAGCAAAAAGGATATTATAGTGCGTGAGGATACCATATGCTTTGGAGAGGTGGGCTTAAGCGGAGAGGTGCGCGGAGTTACCATGTCCGAGCAGCGTGTTGCTGAGGCAAAGAAGCTTGGCTTTAAAAAGTGTATTGTTCCCAAAGTGTGTCTTGCAGGAGTGTCGCATATTAGTGGAATTGAGATTGTCGGTGTGGCAAATATCAAGGAAGCGATAGAGGCTGTCAGATAGTAATTGTGAGAATTGTATATAATAAACAGACAATTTAGAAAATTTGTGTTTTTTAAGATAGTTTTACTACTTTAATTAATTGCAGTAAATCCGTTGACATATGTGTGCCGGGATGATATTATATCAAAGCTGACTCGCGGGACACATTGAGTTGTAGAGCTTGTGA
>OLEX01000668.1_pt1 | contig 9032 bp, 9 predicted proteins | sample 1608641 | NCBI WGS metagenome assembly OLEX01 (sample SAMN02674964, study PRJEB24791) | human gut metagenome, SKBSTL008 | isolation source: stool | host: Homo sapiens | place: USA
TTTCCCTACACGACGCTCTTCCGATCTCATCCTGGGAAATTATAAAGATATACGGGTCCATTGATATAAGGTATAGTCTGATCGTAAAATTTTTCAATACTTGCATCGGAAAGTTTGAAATAATAAGGGGTGATGAGAATGACTGCATCCGCGCCTTTTTCCATTGCATAGTTTGCCAGCTCAACACTTTCTTCCGGAATCATCCGAGAAGTACCGACGATCACGTCCATACGTCCTTTGATTGTGTCAAGCGCCAAATCCGTAAGTTCTTTTGCCATCTCCATGGTCAGGCTGCAGAATTCACCTGTGCTTCCCATTAGTACAATACCATCGCTTCCTGCATTTATAAGATGCTCATAAATTGCCTTATTTCCTTCGAAATCAAGGCTTCCGTCTTCGTGAAATACCGTTACAACGGCTGTATAAAATTTTGCCATATTACAATTCCTTTCTTTTTCTATGGCTACTATTACATTAGCATTCAATAATAGCCCCTTTGTCTGCTGAAGAAGCCACTTTAGAATAGAGTCTCAGATAACCGTTTGGAATCGGTTTGTCCGGACGTACCCAATTCTTCATACGTCTTTCGATTTCTTCGGCAGAAACATGCAGTTCCAGCTTGCCGTCAATGACATCAATGCTGATTTCATCTCCGTTTTCTACAATGGCAAGAGGTCCGCCTTCTGCTGCTTCCGGAGAAATATGTCCCACAAAGCAGCCGTTATTTGTTCCGGAGAAGCGACCGTCCGTAATTAATGCGGCTGATTTGGCAAGTCCCATGCCGTACATATATTTCATGGCTTTGAACATTTCACGCATACCAGGTCCGCCCTTTGGTCCTTCATAACGGATTACGACAACATCACCTTTTTCAATTTCGCCTCCAAGAATAGCTTTTTCTGCTTCTTCTTCTGAATTATAGCATTTTGCTTTTCCGGTAAACCGATGAAGAGACGGATCAATGGCTCCCGGTTTGGAGATGGCGGTATGAGGTGCAAGATTTCCATCCAATACGGCAACACCGCCGGTTTTTGAAAATGGTTCTTCTACTGTTTTGATGATTTCCGGATTCTCTGGATAACTGTAAGTATATTCTTTCAGATTTTCCGTGATAGTTTTGCCGGTGCATGTCATGGAAGAAGTATTTAAAAGTTCTCCCAGATGTTCCATTACCCGAGGAATTCCACCTGCTCTGTAAAAAGCATCCATATCCCATTTTGCGGCCGGATTGACTTTTGCAATCTGTGGTGTTGTTTTATTTAACTCACGAAATTCTTCTACAACATTCATATCCAGTTCTGCTTCATTTGCAATAGCAGAAAGATGAAGTACTGCATTTGTAGAACCGCAAATGGCCATGGTAACTTTAATTGCGTTACGAATGGATTCTTTGGTAATAACCTGTCTTGCAGTAATTCCTTTTAATATAAGGTCTACGATGGCACGTCCTGCCTGGAAAGAGGAACGGAGACGCTCACCATATGGAGCAGGTATCAAAGCGCTTCCCGGAAGGCTCATGCCCAATGCTTCCGATACACAGCACATAGAATTGGCTGTTCCAAGGAATGAGCAAGAACCACAGCTTGGACAGGCTGTGTTTTCCAGCGCCTTATATTCGCATTCGTCAATTTTGCCTGCCGCACACATTCCTTTTGCTTCATCAATAGAAGTAAGATCCGATTTGCGCCCGTCAAATTCAATACCGCCAAGCATTGGTCCGCCGACACAGACAATGGCCGGAATATCAAGTCTTGCAGCAGCCATCAGCATTCCCGGAACAATCTTGTCGCAGGAGGCAAGAAGAACAATTCCGTCCAATCGGTGTGCCTGCACCATAACTTCAATTGAGTTACAGATAATTTCACGGGATGGTAAAATGTAGTTCATTCCGATATGTCCTTGAGCTACTCCATCACAGCAGCCGATTGTTCCGAATTCGACAGCCGTACCGCCTGCACTGTAAATCCCTTTTTTAACAAATTCATTTACTTGATTCAGATTAAAATGTCCTGGTACACAAGTATTCCATGTGTTGGCAATGCCGATTAGTGGACGATGATCCAGTTCATAATCAGAATATCCCATTGATTTGAAAAGTGAACGGTAAAAAGGAGCGTCCTCTCCATGCATAATTTCATTACTTCTGAATTCCATCTTGTTTCCTCCTTGTGTAAATTGATATGACGTTCTGTAATGTAGAACTATATTCTATATTTGAAATAATAGCGCGATTTAATATTGTAGTCAATGGTTAAATTTTACTAATACAACATAAAAAAATTGTGCATTTTTTATAAAATCCGACTTCTGAAACACAATGTGGCAATGTTACTTCAGAAAAAGAAGTTGAAAAAAATGAAGAATCATGATACGGTTAAAAAAAAGGAAAGAGGATAGTTTTGTGGCAACAACAAAGAGAATTCAATCATTGGAACGCGCCGCTATGATACTGGAGCTTTTCCAGAATCAAGTTACGGAATTAGGATTAAAGGAAATCGTAGAAAAAACAGAATTAAATAAAAGTACTGCATTTGGAATTGTAAATAGTCTGACAGATTTAGGATACCTCATGCAGAACAGCGAAAATCAAAAATACAGTCTTGGGCCTAAAATACTTTCACTTTCTACCGCGCTTCGTATGAATAATGTGATTGTACGAATCACACATCCTTATCTGGAAGAGCTTGCAAATCGTTATCAGGAAACAGTACATAGTGCAATTGACGCCGGGAATGCAAGCGTCATCTATCTGGATAAAGTTGAATCGGATTCCTCCATTATCATTAATACGAAGATGGGAGTCAAGAACTACATGCACTGCACAGGAGTTGGGAAGTGTCTGCTTGCTTATAAGCCAGTAGAAGAATGTGACCGTCTGTTGCGTTTCCCATTAACTGCACGTACTTACAATACATTTACAGAGCGGGAACCGCTTTACGAAGAATTGAAAAAAATACGGGAGCGGGGCTATGCGATGGATCGCGACGAAATTGAAATCGGTCTGTCCTGTGTTTCTGTTCCAGTGTTTCAGGCAGACGGGAAACCGGGGTTTGCAATCAGTGTGTCAGGTTCGACTCCACGTATCACCGGCAAACTGAAAGACACGGATCTGTTAGAAAGAATGAAAGCTATTGCGCAAGAGTTATCAAAGAAAATCTACGGTTAAAATAAGGCAAAGTCGTCAGGAAAGATGACTTTGCCTTATTTTTTATGATATAGGAAATTCCTTCGGAATCCTATATACTGTAAAAAACTACCAAAATACCAGGTTTGATTTTGTGCCTTTGCACGAAAATGATAACGATACCAAAAATTGCTTTGACAAAACGAAAAAACGAGTATATTGTGTAATTACAAAGGAAAAACAAGGAGATGAGAAATTGGCAACGATATCAGATGTTGCAAGACTATCGGGATTGTCTGTATCCACCGTTTCGAGGGTGATCAATAATAAACCTCACGTATCGGAAGAGAAGAAAAGAAGAGTGCAGGAAGCGATGGATGCGCTTGGATACAGTCCGTTGCAGGCAGCAAGACAGATGAGGGGTTCTGGTTCCGGGAATATTGCGGTAGCAGTACCTACAATCATGAACAGCTTCTTTGCATGCCTGGTGGATTCGATTGAAAGAACTTGCAGAACGTATAATTACCGAACATTGATTACACAGACTTATGGGGAGAAAGACAGAGAAGAAGAGGCTATGGAGCTGGTGCGTATGCATCATGCGGACGGAATTATTCTTTGTGCCATAGAGAATGATTGGAAGAAACTGAAATCTTATGGACAATATGGAAAGATAGTTGTCTGTAATGAATATAACGAAGATTGTGATATTTCCATGGTTTACAGTCGACAGTATGAAGGATTCCGCAAAGCATCCGAATACTTGCTGGACAAGGGACACCGTAAGATTGCTTACTGTACAGGAAGTCATTCGGTTATACTGCAATCACAAGGAATGAATATCGACAGCGACCGTTACAGTGGGTATTTAGAAGGACTAAACGGAAGAGGGGTTGTGGCAAATCCGAAATGGCTGTTCTCGGGAGTGGGGAATCTGGAAGACGGAAGAAGGACCATGCACCAGATTCTTCAGATGAGTGAACGTCCGGAGGCAGTTATTGCGGGAAGCGATGAAGTGGCAGCAGGAATGATGATGGAAGCTTTGGCAAATGGAGTTCGAGTTCCAGAAGACATTGCCATTATGGGAGTAGATGATCAGCCGTTAGCCTCGATTCTTCAGATTCCGTTGACAACAATCCGGCAGCCGATTCAAAAAGAAGGAACTTATGCAGCAAAAGAAATGGTTCGTCAGTTAACGGAAGACAATGTAGAGCCGAGAAGAAAGGAGCTGGATCTGGAATTGGTAATCCGGCAGTCAGCATAACAAAGTTATATACCAGTACAATGTGCTGGTTTTTAAAAGAGAAAAATTGGTAACGATACCAAAGCACAAACAAAGGAGGAAAAAAGATGGTAGTATTAGCAAGAGTTGATCAAAGACTGATTCATGGGTTGGTGGTAAATCAGTGGGCGCCGGCGCTTCAGGTGAAGAGATTTATGGTGGTAGATGACGTGCTTTGTAACAATGAAGATATCAAAGCAAGTATCCGAATGGCAAAACCGGCAGGAACGGGAGTTTCGGTCATCAGCACAGAGACGGCGGTCACAAATTTCAAAGCCGGAAAGTATGACGGGCAGAGAGTTTTGATTTTAGTGAAAGAGCCGGAAACATTGATTAAGTTGATGGAAGGTGGCGTAGAGATTCCTAAAGTAGATCTGGGTATCATTTTCAATGAAAATGGAAGAGAGCCTGTAACAAAATTTATTGCATTAAATGAGAAAGAAAAAGCAGATCTTGAAACGATCAAAGGAATGGGAGTTCCTGTAGTAATCCAGTATATTCCGACAGATGCGGAAGAGGAATATCAGTAAAGAACATAAGAAGAAAGGAATGGATAAAAGGCTATGGCAGTGATTCAGAATATATTAATTACAATTTTAGCCGGATATATGACCATCGATCAAAACGGTCCGGTGGTATTATCCTGGTTCTCAGTAATCGTAGGAATGATTTCCGGACTCATTATGGGAGATATGAATACAGGTCTTGTGATCGGCGGTACATTCCAGCTTATGTCTCTCGGAGTTGCAGCACTGGGAGGTGCATCTGCACCGAACTATGGTCTGGCAACAATTATCGGAACATTTATTGCAGTTCGGACAGGTACCGGAACAGATGCGGCGTTGGCAGTAGGACTTCCGGTAGGACTTCTTGCAATCCAGCTTGAGGTAGTTGTTCGTATTATCAATAACTTTGTGGCACACAGAATGCAGACGCACAATAATGAAGGCGAATGGGGAAAAATGAACCGGGAAGCATGGCTTGGACCTATTATTTGCTCTCTGCAGACAATGATCCCAACGGTCATCGTAGTTTGCTTTGGTGCAGATGTTGTGAATTTCATTCTGGAGTTTATCCCGAAATGGGTGACAAATGGACTTTCTATTGCGGCAGGAATGCTTCCGGTAGTCGGTATCGGAATGTTAATGCGGTATATGCCTGTGAAAAAATTCTTACCATTTATTTTGGTTGGATTTGTGTTGTCTGCTTATTTGCAAGTACCGGTACTTGGAATTGCCATTATCGGATTTGCGGCAGCGTTCTGGTATTTTACAACAGAGATTCGAAAAGCAGAAGCACCGGCTGCTGTAGCTGTTGCTGCTAATATTGCCACAGAGGAAATGGGGGATGATTTCGATGAGTAACGAAAAGAATATAGTAGAAGAAAATACAGTAGAAAACGGAAGATATAAAGTAACAAAACGAGATCTGAAAAGAACGGCAGCCAGATATAACTTCATGGCGTGCAATATTTTCAACTATGAGTCTCAGATGGGACCAGCCATTGCATGGGCGATGGCGCCGGTATTGCGTAAGATTTATAAAAACGATGAAGAATACAAGGAAGCACTCAATAACCATTTCAACTATTTTAATTCCACAACTGTGATGTCAAGCGTGATTCTTGGAGCAACGCTGGCAATTGAAGAGAAAGATGGAATTGAAGCGAAAGAAACAGTACAGTCATTGAAAACAAGTTTGATGGGACCGTTTGCAGGTGTTGGCGATACATTGGTGTGGGTACTTTGGCCGACAATTATCGGATCCATTTCCGGATATATGGCGCAGCAGGGGAATCCATTAGGTGCTATCATATGGTTGATTTGTAATATTGCATTTTGGTTTGTGAAGTCGAAAATGTTTCAGGTGGGTTATACTTCCGGTACGAAGCTGATCACGAATCTTGGCAAGAAATTGTCCGTATTTACGGAGGCAGCTTCGATTATGGGATTGAGCGTAGTAGGCGCTCTCATTGCCACTTCTGTGAAAATGACAACGGCTCTCCAATTTAAAGTCGGAGAAGTCAAATTGAATTTACAGACAGATGTGTTAGATAAGATCATGCCGGCATTACTTCCGGTACTGTTAACAATGCTTGTCTATAAGCTTCTTGGCAATAAAAAATGGACACCGACCAAGTTGATCTTACTCATTATTGTAATTTCACTGGTATGTTCTTTCTTTGGGATTTTGACAGTGTAGGGAGGAATTGAAGTATGGAAAGGATCTTAGTGACGGCTTCGCATCATAAAATGGCAGAAGGACTCAAACAGACTTTGGAATTTGTATCAGGCGGTGGACAAAAGACGGTTGCGTTATCCGCTTATGTGGATAACAGTCCGGTAGAGGAAACGATCAAAGGACTAATGGATGGCTTTGATCCGGAAGATGAAATTGTCGTTTTAACTGATCTCACTTCAGGAAGTGTGAACCAGCAATTTTTCAAATACCGGAACCGCCCGCACACACATATTATCAGCGGGATGAACCTTCCGCTGGCATTTCAGATTGCAATGGAACCACAGGACGATTATATCAGCGTGGAGCGTATGCGGGAGATTGTGGAAGAAGCAAAAAATGAGATGAAGTATGTAAATGATATGCTAGACGATGGGGATGATGAAGATGAATAAAGAGAAGGAATGGTGGAAAAAAAGTGTTGTATATCAGGTATATCCAAAAAGTTTCTGTGATTCTAACGGAGATGGGATCGGAGATCTGAACGGGTTGACAACAAAGATTCCATATCTTAACAAGTTGGGAATAGATGTAATTTGGCTGAATCCGATTTATCAGTCTCCTCAGGTGGATAATGGATATGACATTTCCGATTACCGCGAAATCGACCCTGCATTGGGAACAATGGAAGATTTCGACCGTATGCTGGAAGAGGCGCATACATATGGAATAAAAATTATTCTGGATTTGGTTGTAAACCATACGTCAGACCAGCATGTCTGGTTTCAGGAAGCAAAAAAAAGCAAAGACAATCCATACCATGATTATTACATCTGGAAAGATGAAGTGCCGAATAACTGGGGATCTAGTTTCGGTGGATCTACTTGGGAATATGTAGAAGAAGTGGGACAGTATTATCTGCATCTGTTTGCGAAAGGACAGCCGGATCTGAATTGGGAGAATCCGAAAGTAAGGGAAGAAGTTTATGAGATTTTACGCTTTTGGCTTGAGAAAGGAATTGATGGATTCCGGATGGATGTCATCACTTTGATTTCGAAAGATCCTGCGTATCCAGATGGTCCTGTGATCCAGAATAAAGCGTACGGAAGTTATTATGCAGGCTGTGCCAGCGGACCGAGAGTACATGAGTTTCTGCAGGAGATGAACCGGGAAGTACTCAGCAAGTATGACATTATGACCGTAGGAGAGGCGCCGCACACAAGCGCTGACGAGGCGGTTCCATATACGGCGGCGGCAAGGAATGAGCTGAACATGGTATTTCATTTTGATCATATGCATCTGGACTATAATGAGAATGGGAAATATGCCAAGGATCGGGTGAAACTGACAGATCTGAAAAAGGTTATGACAGAATGGCAGGAGAAGATGCAGGCATGCGACGGATGGAACAGTTTATACTGGAGCAACCATGATCAGGCAAGGGCTGTCACGAGATTTGGAAATGAGAGTCCGGAATATCGTGTGAGATCTGCGAAAATGTTAGGAACTGTCCTTCACATGATGCAGGGTACGCCTTATATTTTTGAAGGGGAAGAATTGGGAATGACCAATGCATTCTTTGATAAAATAGAAGACTACCGGGATATTGAAGCACTTGATATTTTCCGTGACTTTACAGAAAGAAAAGGATTTACAGCGAAAGACACATTGGAGCTTCTTCGTCTCAAATCCAGAGACAATGCAAGAACGCCTATGCAGTGGGATGCTTCGGAAAATGCGGGATTTACGGAAGGGACGCCATGGATTGCTGTGAATGAAAACTATAAAGAGATTAATGCCAAGGCATGTTTGGAGGATCCGGATTCTGTTTTCTATTACTATCAGAAACTGATTCGTCTCCGCCATGAAATACCGGTCATTACGGATGGTGTTTATGAACTGCTGGACGCAGAGAATGAAAAAGTGTATACTTATTTGAGGAAATCTGAAAAAGAGACGCTGATGGTAATTGCAAACTTTACAGAAGAAGAGATTACATATCAGGTGGATGAGATGCAGGATGGTGGCGGCAGATTATTGATTTCCAATTATGAAGATGCACCGGGGACATTTCATAAACAGATGACATTAAAACCGTATGGAGCGTATGTATATTATGGATAACAGACAAGAGAAGATCCGCTTGCTGGCATTGGATCTGGATGGAACTTTATTTAATACGGAAGGAAAAATCACGCCTGCCTCTGTGCAGGCGATTTGCCGTGCACAGGAAAAGGGTGTGCATGTGGTTCTGGCATCAGGAAGAGACTATGATGGCATGCCGTGGGAGCAGTTAACCGAGGTACCGATAGAATATGCGGTTACAACCAATGGGAGCGCTGTGTACTCCACGAAGGATAGAGCGTGTCTTTGCGAAGAGTGTCTGGATCAGGAGAAAATAATCCCGATTTTGGAATATCTCTTAGAAAAAGAAGTGTATATCAGATC
>OLEX01000684.1_pt1 | contig 8871 bp, 7 predicted proteins | sample 1608641 | NCBI WGS metagenome assembly OLEX01 (sample SAMN02674964, study PRJEB24791) | human gut metagenome, SKBSTL008 | isolation source: stool | host: Homo sapiens | place: USA
TTACTTTCATTACTAATCCTCTTAATTTATATTCATTGCCATTCTTCTGGAATTTATAGCAATCCTCTGAAATAATGCATCTTAATCCAACTCATCAGAGCATGAAATCCTGTGTCAGATATCTTTGCGTGTGTCATCTTCTGATGAACTACAGGCAGTTATCTGATCATTTCTGCACCTTTTCTTTATATACATTAAGAATCGCATTTACAACATCATCAATTCCCATTTCCGAAGAATCTACAAGCACTGCGTCCTCTGCCTGTTTCAGAGGGGAGATTTCGCGGTTCATGTCGCGTTCGTCGCGCTCGATGATGTCTTTTCGGATCTGGTCCAGGTCGAAGGCTTCTCCCTTCTGCTCATATTCCAGTGCTCTTCTTTTTGCTCTGGTGTCTGCGCTTGCTGTGAGGTAGATTTTTACTTCTGCGTTTGGAAGGATGGTTGTGCCGATATCTCTGCCGTCCATGACTACGTCGTTTTTCTCTGCCAGAGTTCTCTGAAGTTTCAGAAGATGGGCTCTGACTTTCGGGTTTGCGGAGCTTTTGGATGCCATGTTTCCTACCTGTTCGGTGCGGATCATAGCATTTACGTTCTCTCCGTTGAGGATGACAATCTGTTCTCCGTTTTTGTATTCGATGGAGATGTCAGCGCCGGAACATACGGCCTCGATCTCTTCCTGATTTTCTCCGTTTACGCCATGGTTCAGAAGATATAAAGCCATTGCCCTGTACATGGCTCCTGTATCTACATAGATAAATGATAATTCTTTTGCTACTTTCTTTGCGATGGTGCTCTTTCCTGCTCCTGCAGGTCCGTCGATGGCTATGTTACATCCCATTTTCGTGGTTCCTCCTGTTTCTATTATTTAATAACGTATAGTCGAATCATATCATAGTTATATAGCCTGTGCTGCCAGATATGCGGTAGACCAGGCAATCTGTAAGTTATATCCACCTGTCACTGCATCCAGATCCAGTACTTCGCCTGCGAAGTAAAGACCTGAGATTTTCTTTGATTCCATTGTTCCGGGGTTGATCTCTTTGACAGAGACGCCGCCTCTGGTGATGATGGCTTCTTTGAACTCACCCATTCCTGTGATTGTGAAGGGGAAGGCTTTGATAAGGTCAATGAAGTGCTGGCGTTCTTCTCTGGAGATATCGTGGATTTTCTTCTCTGCGGGGATTCCACCCAGTTCCAGCATTACCGGAGTCAGAGATGACGGGAAAAGTACGCCAATCACGTTCTTGAACTGTTTGTTTGGTCCTGCTTCAAATTCGCGCAGGATCCTGGCATCCAGCTGTTCTCTGGTGAGTGCCGGCTTCAGATCCAGATATGCGGACAGTTCGCCGTTTGGTGCTTTCGCCAGTTTTGCACCGATATGGGCACTGGCGGAGAGGATCATTGGACCTGTGACTCCGAAATGGGTGAACATCATCTCTCCGAAATCCTCGTAAAGTACTTTCTTTCCATTCTTTATGGTAAGTCCTGTATTCTTAAGGGAAAGTCCCTGAAGCTTAGGGATATAGTCTTCTTTTGTCTTTAATGGCACAAGGGAGGGAGCAATGTCCGTGACTTTCAGTCCCAGTTCTCTTGCGAAGCGGTATCCGTCACCTGTGGAGCCTGTACTCTGATAAGAGAATCCGCCGGTTGCCACGATGACTGCATCGCCTTCTATGAAAGTACCATCTGTAAGTATAACTCCTGTGATCTTCTCCTGCTGTATGTCAGATGATTTTTTTCCTTTTCTGCTTTTTCCTGCATCAGATCCTGATTCTGTTAATGTAGCTTCTGATTCAAGGGTATTTACGGAATCTGTTACAGATTCCGTTACAGGTTTCTTTACGATTTCCTGCACAGCAGTGTGAAGATGAATCTTTGCTCCTGCTTTCTTCAGCTCACGCTCCAGAGCGCGGATGATGTCTGAAGAATGGTCAGACTGTGGGAATACTCTGTTTCCACGCTCTACCTTCAGAGGGACACCTGCTTTCTCAAAGAACTCCATTACATCCTGAGGGGTAAATGAATAGAAACTGCTGTAGAGGAACTTGGGATTGCTCATCATTGCAGGAAAGAGTTCTTCTGTGTCGCAGGCATTTGTTACATTGCATCTGCCTTTTCCTGTGATGAAGACTTTCTTTCCCAGTTTCTCGTTCTTCTCTAATATATGAACTTCATGATGGTTACGGGCTGCAAAAACCCCTGCCATCATTCCGGCGGCTCCGCCGCCGATTATTATAACTTTGCTCATGGAATATTCTCCTGTATTTATTTTACCCTGCAGATTGTCTATTTCATCATGGTTCCACGTCTCCGCTTCGCTACGATCAATATAGATATGTACCACTGGCAGCATATCACCATTGGCACATTATATTCCCGGGTATCATATTCTTTCATAATAACGCAAAGGAGCCTGCTTGCGCAAGCTCCTTTTTTCGTTTGGACATATTTAATTACTGATCAATTATACAGGATATGCTCCGTTCTTTTTGTCAGCTGCTTTCTCGTCAACTTTTGTTTTCTGAGCCTGACGGTATTTGAAGAAGTCCATAGCTACCTGTGGGAACAGTGCGTATGTTAATACGTCTTCATCCTGTTCCTTGTACTGAGCCATTTCGCTCTCAAGTTTCTCAAGCTCGTTGTCAAGAAGGTCTGCAGGACGGCATGTGATCGGTTTCTCATCGCCGATGCACTTCTTCTGTACTTCCGGATTAAACGGTTTTACAGTTGCGCCGTATTTTCCTAACAGGATATCTTTTGTTTCTTTTGTAACCATTTTGTATCTCTCGCCCATAAGTACGTTGAATACAGCCTGTGTACCAACGATCTGTGAAGACGGAGTAACAAGTGGCGGTTCACCAAGGTCTTTACGTACACGCGGAACTTCCTCGAGAACATCGTAGAATTTGTCTTCTGCGTGCTGTTCTTTTAACTGGGAAGTCAGGTTGGAGAGCATACCGCCCGGTACCTGGTACAGTAAAGTTTTGATGTTAACACCAAGGTTCTTCGGATTGAGCAGTCCGCTGTCAAGAGCTTCGTCACGGATCGGACGGAAGTAGTCAGCGATCTCGGAGAGAAGTTTCTGATCAAATCCTGTGTCGTATGGTGTATCCTTGAATGTCTCAACCATAACCTCTGTTGCAGGCTGGGATGTTCCCAGTGCAAATGGAGACATTGCTGTATCGATGATATCCACACCTGCTTCTACTGCTTTTAAGTAAGTCATGGAAGCTACACCTGAGGTGTAATGTGTATGAAGGTCGATCGGGATCTTAACTGTTTCTTTTAATGCTGTTACAAGCTCTGTAGCTTTGTTTGGAAGGAGAAGACCTGCCATATCTTTGATACAGATGGAATCAGCGCCCATATCTTCGATACGTTTTGCAATGTCTGTCCAGTATTCCAGTGTGTAAGCATCTCCTAATGTGTAGGAAAGAGCTACCTGTGCATGAGCCTTCTCTTTGTTTGCAGCGCTTACTGCTGTCTGCAGGTTACGAAGGTCATTGAGGCAGTCAAAAATACGGATGATGTCGATTCCGTTTGCAGCAGATTTCTGTACGAAGTATTCTACAACGTCATCTGCGTATGGACGGTATCCAAGGATGTTCTGTCCACGGAAAAGCATCTGAAGTTTTGTGTTCTTGAAGCCGTCACGTAATTTACGAAGTCTTTCCCATGGGTCTTCGTGAAGGAAACGAAGGGATGCATCGAATGTTGCACCACCCCAGCACTCTACTGCGTGATAGCCGACTTTATCAAGTTTATCTACGATCGGAAGCATCTGTTCTGTGGTCATACGTGTTGCGATCTGGGACTGATGAGCATCACGGAGAATGGTTTCCACAATTTTAACAGGTTTTTTCTCTAATTCTGCCATTATTAAATCTCCTTTATAGTTCTGTTTAATCGGATATTCGCAATCCGCTTCGCTACTTGCTCATAACCAAATAGCTGCTCCGCAGCTTATCAGAAGGAGTTGCACTCCTCCTGATACAAGCAAGATAGCTTGCTTGATTTGGTTATACTCCGAAAATAGCCATGAATGTTCCGGCTGCTACGGCTGTACCGATAACACCGGCAACGTTCGGGCCCATTGCGTGCATCAGAAGGAAGTTTGTAGGATCTGCCTCTGCACCCACTTTCTGGGATACACGGGCTGCCATAGGTACTGCGGATACACCTGCGGAACCGATCAGCGGGTTGATCTTTCCATGAGTCAGTTTGCAGAGCAGTTTACCAAGCATACATCCGCCGAATGTACCGATTGCGAATGCAACAAGACCTAAAACTACAATCTTCAGAGTATCTGCGTTTAAGAATGCTTCTGCACTTGTGGAAGCACCTACGGATGTACCCAGAAGGATAACTACGATATACATCAGGGCATTGGAAGCTGTTTCTGTCAGCTGTTTTACAACACCGCACTCTCTGAACAGGTTACCAAGCATGAGCATACCAACCAGCGGAGCTGTTGTAGGCAAAATCAGGCAGACAACGATTGTGATAACGATCGGGAACAGGATCTTCTCCAGTTTGGAAACCGGGCGAAGCTGATCCATTTTGATCTTACGTTCTTTCTCTGTTGTGCAGAGTTTCATGATAGGCGGCTGGATGATCGGAACCAGTGACATATAGGAATATGCTGCCACTGCGATCGGTCCCATCAGTGCAGACTGTCCAAGTTTACCTGCAAGGAAAATGGAAGTCGGGCCGTCAGCACCACCAATGATGGAGATAGCTGCTGCTGCTTTTCCGTTGAATCCAAGGAAGATTGCAAGGAAGTAAGCTGCATAGATACCAAGCTGTGCTGCAGCACCCATCAGGAAGCTGATCGGGTTTGCGATCAGCGGACCGAAGTCTGTCATCGCACCGACACCCAGGAAGATCAGTGAAGGAAGAATACTCCACTCATCCATTAAGTAAAAATAATGAAGAAGTCCGCCAACGCCATTGGATGAATCCTCAATGCTCAGCATAATGTCCGGATAAATATTTACCAGAAGCATACCAAAAGCGATCGGAACCAGAAGAAGCGGTTCAAATCCTTTCTTGATAGCAAGGAATAAGAATACACACGCCACCGCGATCATCAGATAGTTTCCCCATGTAAGATTAAAGAATGCTGTCTGATGGATCAGGTTGGACAAGGTTTCTGTTACATAAGACATTTGACTACCTCCCGTCTTAGTTCATTGTTGCTAAAGTATCTCCGTTTTCTACAGAGGCACCTTCTGCAACATCAATGCTTGCGATAGTACCATCCTGAGGAGCTACTACAGGGATTTCCATTTTCATGGATTCAAGAATAACTACGCTGTCTCCGGCTTTTACTGCCTGTCCAACGCTTGCTGCTACTTTGACAACTTTACCAGGTACGGAAGCAGTTACTTTTACTGCGCCGGCGCCTGCTGCAGGAGCTGCTGCTTTCGGAGCTGCTGCAGGTGCAGCCTTAGGTGCTGCTTTTGGAGCTGCTGCAGGAGCGGATACGCTTCCTGTTTCTTCAACAGTTACTTCATATGCTGTACCATTTACTGTAATTGTATAGCTTTTCATTTTAAAATCCTCCTAAATAAATGACAATTATCTTCTATTTCTTTTTACTTTACGGATGGAACGAACTACGAAGCCATCTGTTGTAGTTCCTTCTGCTGCTGCGATGGCTGCTGCAATAACAGCTACCAGCTCTCCGTCATCTGCAAGGTTCTCTTCTGCCTGTGCAGGTGCTGTCTGTGCGATGGCTGCTGCCTCTGCCTCTTTTGCAGCTTTGGCTGCTTTTGCTTCTGCTGCTTTCTTTGCTTCCGGATTCGGAATGAATCTGAACAGAGAAATCAGAAGGCTTAATAAAATCAGCATTACGAATACAGTTCCAATACCCATCAGAGTATTAAGACCTGCTCTCTGAAGAGTCTTGCCCATACCATACTGTACATCTACAGACATGGAAGTCGGTGTTCCCTGTGAGTCAAAGACATATACAAAGTTTGCATCTGCTTTCTCAAATTTAAGAGGAACAGTAACTGTGTACTGATCATCTTTGAAAGTTACAGTAGTTTCACCATTGCTGTCCTTCTTTGCGCCAAGTTCATCCTTGGATGTCTGCCAGGACTGCATGGCACTTGTTGTAAAGTCATCTCCTGAACTCATGTAATTCTCGATTTCTTCATCTTTAAGCTGGACAATGGCATCTGTCAGTCCCTCTGCTGTAGTTACCAGTGTGGACTTAACAGTATCATCAACCTTATCTGCGGCAAATACCACAGATGTGCTGCCGAGCACCAGCGCAGCCATTACGAGAAATGTCATGAATACAGAAGTTATTTTTTTGATCATTTTCATATGCGTCACCCCGCTTAGACCGTTCCATGTTTCTTAGACGGACGATCTTCTCTCTTTGTGAACAGCATCTCAAATGCACCGATTACATATTTTCTTGTGTCAGCCGGGCTGATCACAGTGTCAACATAGCCTCTTGCTGCTGCGGAAGCAACACCATTCTGAAGCTCTCTGTACTGAGCAGCTTTTTCATTCAGTTCAGCAGCATCTGCATCTGCATACATGATCTTGGCTGCCAGGGAAGCATCCATCATACCGATCTCTGCGTTATCCCATGCATATACAAGGTCTGCACCGATAGATTTGCTGTTCATTGCCACGTAAGCTGTACCGTAAGCTTTGCCGATGATCACATTTACCTTCGGAACAGTTGCATCTGCGAATGCAGCTACCAGTTCACCTACGGATTTCGCCATCATCTTCTCGCTGCATAATGTTGCCATGAAGCCTGTTGCGTTTGTAAGTGTAAGTACCGGAATATCAAAAGCGTCGCAGAATTTCACGAAATCTGCTGCTTTTCTTGCGCCTCTTGCAGAGATGCTTCCGTCAAATGTTTCTACTTTCTTACCTTCTGCGTCATATACTTCGCTTCTGTTTGCAACAGCACCTACTGTAGCGCCGTTTAAACGGATAAAGCCTGTAACCATGTCTTTTGCATAGTCTGCTTTTGTCTCGAAGAATTCACCGTTGTCAGCGATCTGGGAAAGTGCGATTGCTGTGTCACCTGCACAGTTTGCAAGATCTGCGCATACGCGGTTAAGATCATCTGTACACTCTGTGTAATTGTCTGTGTCTTCATTATTAGAAGGAAGAAGTGATACTAAGGAACGGATCTGGCCAAGAATCTCATCCTCTGTACCAACGCCATCGATCACACCTGTCTCTTTGCTCTGGAAATCAGCTGCTGCTGTGTCGCATTTGTCTGTGTTGTTTCCTTCCAGTGCGTTTGGTGTGTTGACGAACATTTTTCCTTTTTTGGATTCCATGAATGTGAAATCTGTCAGGGACGGGATAACTGCCATACCACCGCCGCATGTTCCGAAGATTGCTGTGATCTGCGGGATCACACCGGATGCCAATGTCTGTTTCAGATAGATCTGTCCGAAAGCTTCCAGTGCGTCTGTTGCTTCCTGAAGACGGATACCTGCACAGTCAACAAGTCCGATAACCGGAGCGCCTGTTTTCATGGCAAGATCATAAAGTCTTGTGATCTTCTTTGCATGCATTTCACCAACAGTACCGTTTAATACAGATGCATCCTGGCTGTATACATAAACCAGTTTGTCATCGATCACACCATATCCGGTGATAACACCGTCAGATGGTGCCTTGTTTGCAGTCATGTTGAAATCTGTGGATCTGGCTGTTACACCCTGTCCGATTTCGACAAAACTGTTTGCGTCAAGCAAAGAAGTAATTCTTGTGCCTGCTAAGCTTTGTGTTGCATTACTCATTCTTGTTTGCCCTCCATCTTTATGAGAATATTTAAAAGTTAACCCAAAAATTTAGCCGATTTTAATTTTACCTTTTCCGGCAGAAAATTTCAACATTTATTTGTCATTTTCGTTAAAAATATAGCAAAAAAATTTGTCAGGTTTCTCCAAATTTTGTTTTTTTGAGCATTTCTTCCTATTTAATAGAGGGTATTACGGTTATTTTGTATTGTCCTGTATTTCACCCTCTCCCGCAAACCAGTGTGTTTGAAGTAACTATACCACTCACTTGTCTGCGAATCCGACTGCACAGGTATAAAAGTCTCAGCAAAACCATAGATGTTTTTTATTATATAGCACGAATTATCAATTAGATTTACGGATTATCCCGTTATATAATTAACACATCAAAGAAATTCAGGCCACAGCTAAAGCACTGAACAGCTATAGATCCAACAGAAAATTTCAGGAGGAAAGACGTAATGAAAAGCAATTACCAGCATATTTTCACACCACTCACAGTAAAAAATATGACTATCAAAAACCGTATCGTTATGATGCCTATGGGAACCAATTACGGGGAACAGAACGGCGAAATGAGTTTTCTTCACATTAATTATTATAAAGAGCGTGCCAAAGGCGGCACAGGTCTGATCATCGTAGAGAATGCAAGCGTAGATTCTCCGCAGGGTTCCAACGGAACTACTCAGCTTCGTATTGACCACGACAACTATCTGCCGCGTCTGTACAAATTCTGTGAAGAGATCCACAAATATGGTACCTGTATTGCGATCCAGATCAACCACGCAGGTGCTTCCGCTGTTTCCGCACGTACAAATATGCAGCCGGTTTCCGCATCTGATATTCCGTCCAAAGAAGGCGGAGAAATCCCGCGTCCGTTATCAGTGGAAGAAATCCATCACATTGTAAAGAAATACGGCGAGGCCGCAAAGAGAGCCCAGGCTGCAGGTTTTGACGCAGTAGAAATCCATGCGGGACATTCCTATCTGATCAATCAGTTTTTATCTCCGCTGACCAATAAGCGCGAGGATGAATTTGGCGGCAGCTATGAAAACCGTGCCCGTTTTGCGAAGCTGGTGCTGGA
>OLEX01000691.1_pt1 | contig 8786 bp, 7 predicted proteins | sample 1608641 | NCBI WGS metagenome assembly OLEX01 (sample SAMN02674964, study PRJEB24791) | human gut metagenome, SKBSTL008 | isolation source: stool | host: Homo sapiens | place: USA
ATCAGCATTTCTTCTGTTTCTTTATTTTTCAGGAAGTAACAGTTCGTAAACACACTTCCAACAATACATTTCTGTAAATCCAGTCTTTTCATACTATTATCCTCATCTAAATCAACCGGTTGTACGTTCTACGTCGATCACACTTTCTACCTGACGTATCTTGGCAACAAGTGATGAAAGCTCTTCTTTGCTTCCAATCTCAAAGCTGATTGAAATCGTCGCCTTTTCCTGCTTGCTTGTACGGCTGTTAATGCTTCTCATATCAATCTTTCTCTCTGTAAAGATTTTGGAAAGATCCACCAGAAGACCAGTACGGTTATTTGCATAGACCTGAATCTCAGCCATATATTTCTCAGAACCTTTATTGTCCGTTGGCTGCCATTCAGCTTCGATCAGACGGGAGCGATCCATTTCCGACATATTCAGCACATTCACACAATCTGTACGATGAATGGTAATTCCCCGTCCCCTTGTAACAAATCCAACGATTTCGTCTCCAGGGATCGGACTGCAGCACTTTGAAAAACGAACTGCAACATCATGGATACCTTTTACAACGATACCACCTTTGTTTTTGGTAACATGCAGTTTCTCCTGTGCTTCCCCAGTAGCCTCCAATACCTGCTCGTCTGTAAGATTCTTCTGATTTTCTTTATCATAAGCTTCCATCAGCTTATTGAAGACCTGTCCTTCTTTCAGACCACCATGGCCGATTGCAGCCAGTACAGAATCCCAGTCACGGAATCCATATTTACGCATAACGGATTCCAGGAACTGCGGTTTTGTATAGATTCCAAGTTTATATCCTTTGGACTTGGCATACTGTGTCAGCATGTCTTTGCCTTTCAGGATGTTATCTTCTTTCAGTTCTTTCTTGAACCACTGATTGATTTTATTCTTTGCCTGTGTGCTCTTGACAAGATTCAGCCAGTCACGGCTCGGTCCCTGTGAATTCTGTGAAGTAATGATCTCAATACGGTCCCCATTTTTGATCTGATACTCAATTGGAACCAGTTTACCATTGACACGCGCCCCAACCATACGGTTACCAACAGCACTGTGTACACTGTAGGCAAAATCAATCGGTGTAGATCCATTTGGCAGGTTCTTGACATCTCCCTGCGGTGTGAAACAATAAACACTGTCTGCAAAAAGATCTAAGTCATTCTTAAGAAGACTCATAAATTCTCTGTTGTCAGACATATCTTTCTGCCATTCCAGAATCTGACGCAGCCAGTTCAGTTTCTCTTCTTCTCTCTTATCAACAGGTACTTTACCATCGGATGATTCTTTGTATTTCCAGTGTGCAGCAATACCATATTCCGCAGTCTTGTGCATCTCAAATGTGCGGATCTGAATTTCAAATGGCTGTCCGTTCGGGCCGATCAGCGTCGTATGCAGAGACTGATACATATTTGGCTTCGGCATGGCAATATAGTCCTTGAAACGGCCCGGTATAGGCTTATACTTCTCATGTATGATACCAAGCACTGCGTAGCAGTCCGGTATGGTATCCACCAGAATTCTGATGGCAAAGAGGTCATATATCTGGTCTATAGTCTTGTCCTGATTGACCATCTTCTTATATATACTGAAGAAATGCTTTGCCCTGCCGTATATCTCTGCCTTGATACCGGCATCTGAAACATACTTCTTGACATCGTTTACCAGGCCCTGGATGTAGGTGTCGCGCTCTGTCTTTCTGAGGGCTACCTTCTCTACCAGATCGTAGTAGGCATCCGGATAGAGGTACTTCATACAAAGGTCCTCGAGCTCTATCTTTATCTTGCTGATACCAAGTCGCTGTGCGATAGGGCAATAGATATCCTGTGTCTCTCTGGCGATACGCTGCTGTGCCTCCTTGGACTGGTACTTGAGTGTACGCATATTGTGCAGTCTGTCTGCCAGCTTTATGAGGATGACCCTGATATCCTTTGCCATGGCGAGAAACATCTTGCGCAGATTCTCAGCCTGCATCTCAAGCCTGTCCGCATTCTTGTCCTTCGGATCCTTGGTGCTGTCTGTCAGATGCAGGTGCTTCAACTTCGTGACACCATCCACCAGATGTGCGACATCGTCCCCAAACTCCGCACGCATCTCATCCATGGTCATGATGGTATCCTCCAGCACATCATGGAGCAGTCCTGCTGCAATGGTTTCCTTATCCAGCTCGAGCTCGGCGAGTATTATGGCAACACAAAGCGGATGTATGATATAAGGCTCTCCTGACTTACGCGCCTGACCCTTATGAGCATCATAAGCTACCCTGTAGGCTTTGTCCACAAGGCTCGTGTCATCCGACGGATGGTACTTTTTGATTTCCTTTTTCAGCTCATCGTAAAGCTCCTCTGGGCTCGTAAAATCCTTTGTTCCCCTTATACCGCTGGTATCTGAGCGAAATTTGTCCGCTATTTTTTCTAATTCTTCTGTTGAGTAATCTGCCAATAGTCTCACCTCGATTGTAGTGTATCTTTAGTAGCCATTATATTTTATTTCTTCAAAAATTGCAATCTCATGTTGTTAGCCTATAACCATCTTTACTCCGCCATACATGCCGGCTGAGTTGCCGAGTGTGGCAAGCTTGATCTCTATCTCACGGCTTGCATGGAAAGCATACTCTTTATAGTACTTTGCTGCTGTATCGATGATGATGCTGCCTGCCTTTGAGAGGCCTCCGCCTACAACAAATACCTCAGGGTCCATGACGCATGCTACTGCTGCCATTGCCTTGCCGAGAAGCTTCATAGACTGCTCTACAGCCGCAATGCCCGCTACATCTCCTGCCTTTGCCGCATCGCATACATCCTTGGCTGTGAAGCCTGCATTTAAATCAAGCTTTGTTGCCACATCCCTGTGTGCTGCAATGTATCTCTCTGCCACTCTTACGAGACCGTTTGCTGATGCATACTGCTCTAAGCAGCCCTTCTTGCCGCAGCCACAGCACTCTGACTCATCATCTACCATAGGCATATGTCCTATCTCTCCGCCTGCTCCGTTTACTCCGGCTACGATTCTGCCCTCGCGGATGATTCCTCCGCCTACGCCTGTGCCGAGTGTAATCATGACTACATCCTGATGACCCTTTCCGCCACCCTGCCACATCTCACCGAGCGCAGCTACGTTGGCATCGTTTCCGGCCTTTACCTTGATACCACCACACAGTACTGAGAGTGACTGTGCCACGTTGAACACGCCCCAGCCGAGGTTGACACACTTCAATACTGTTCCGTCATCCTTTATAGGTCCCGGCACTCCCATGCCTACGCCCTCGATGTCACCCATCTCGATGCCGTGCTTCTCGTTATTCTCCTTGATGGATGCTGCAATATCAGGCAGGATGAGCTCGCCTGAATTCTCTGTGCGTGTAGGAATCTCCCATGTATCGACAAGCTTTCCTGTGGTCTCAAAAAAGCCTATCTTTACAGTTGTTCCACCTATATCTACTCCGTATGCATATTTCTTCATTTTTTCGTCCTCCAAATCGTTAAACTATGTTTATATTTTATTGCCTAATTGCATATTTTTCAATGTTTTTCATTGTTTTTTATGTTTTTTATATTTTTTCTATATATAGAGGCATGTATATCATCATCCATATGCCCGCTATTTGTAAATCCAAGCTTTTTGGCAAGGCGAACCGATGCTTCATTTCTCTCATCTATCCGGCAGTAAAGCTCTTCAAAGTCTGTGTTTTCGCGCGCGTAGTCTATGATGAAGCGGCACACCTCCGTGGCATAGCCTTGGTTCCATAATTCCGGCGCTATCATATAGCCCAGTTCATCATGCTCAAGCCCTGCCCGTCCTATCAGCTTCCCTGTTTCTCTGGAAAATACAAGCCACATGCCATACTCGTAAAAGCCATACATGTTCTCTATATATGCTTTCTGGTATTCAAGCTCTGTCTCATAGTCGTAAAGCGGCTCCACAAAGTCTGTCATGCCGGGCTTGTCATAGAGCTCATAGAGCGCAGGAAGGTCTGACAGGGACAGCTCACGTATCAGACACCTGTCTGTCTCGCCGATGTCCCACGGGATGTGATTATACCGTCTGCGCACCCGCTCCAGATACTCAATATCAAGCTCCGCAAGGCTCTCGACTGCATAGCGCGTGCCGCACTGCGGTTCTCCTACTGATGCTATGCCGAGCGAGTCAGCTATTTGCTTCTGCTGCCTGTTTGATACTATCCAGATGTAGTTGGCGGGAGCTTTCGGTATTCTAGGATTTCCCGTATTAGCTTTCGCGGTGTTATCTGCATATTCTGTATATCCTGAATTATTTTCTATTTCATACACACACAAATTATTATGCTGCTCATCTGGCAGTTTCTTCTGCAACTCATCCAGCAATTTTCCCGGTAGTGCACCATACAGTTTTTCTTGCAGCTCTTCAGGCAGTTTTTCTTGTAATTTTTCCTGTAATTCATATTGCTGCTCGTCATACAGTTTTTCCTGAAATTCATCATGCAACTCGTCTGACGCAGATGACATATCGTCTGCACGCTTCCACTGCAGCTTAAATATCTCGTCATGATAGTAAAAAGAGGCAAGTTTTGCGCTTGCCTCATCAATAATTATTATCATTAAACTGTCTCCGGCTCCGGATAGTCCACTCCGAAGGTCTCAACTGTAACTGTCTTCATGACCTGAGCCTCAAGTGGTTTGTCCATGTAGTCTGTGCGCACCTCTGCGATCTTGTTTACCACATCCATGCCCTCGATCACCTTGCCAAATGCCGCATACTCACCGTCGAGATGTGGTGCATCCTGATGCATGATAAAGAACTGGCTGCCTGCTGAGTCAGGTATCATGGTACGTGCCATTGAAAGTACACCGGCTGTGTGCTTTAAGTCATTTTTGAAACCGTTGTGTGTGAACTCGCCCTTGATTTCATAGCCAGGGCCGCCTGTGCCGTTTCCGTCCGGATCTCCGCCCTGGAGCATGAAGCCCTTGATTACACGGTGGAAGCATACTCCGTCATAGAAGTTGTGATTGATTAAGCTGATAAAGTTGTTTACTGTGTTTGGTGCGATTTCCGGATAAAGCTCCGCCTTGATTACATCGCCGTTTTCCATTGTGATTGTTACGATTGGATTCTGTGCCATTATTTTTCTCTCTTTCTTTTATAATATTATGAGGCTTGGAGAATATCCATTCCTCGCAATAATTAAATATCGAATTAATTTCTACCCGATTGATTTTACCTGATTTTACTTACTCAGAGCCTCGACCACCTTAGGAAACTCCATGAAGTGCGATGCCTTCACCAGTATGGTGTCGCCCTCCTTCACATATGAAAGAAGCTCCTGTGTCATGGTTTCCCTATCCTCGAAATAGTGGATGTCTACATCGGACGATTTTTCTGCGGCTCCGGCTGCATATTCCTTTGCAAGCTCTCCTGCGGCAAAAAGTGTATGGATATGATTCTCTCCAACTGCTTCGCCTACCTCATGGTGCAGCTTTTTCTCATCGCTTCCAAGCTCGCCCATGTCGCCGAGCACTGCTATTGTCCTGCCCTTTGCATGTGAAAGCACCTCGATAGAGAATCTCATGGATACAGGATTTGCATTGTAGCAGTCATCTATCACTGTCATGCCGTGTGTTTTGATAAAATTGGTACGGCCTGCGATTGTCTCTGCTTTCTCGATTCCTGACTTTATCTCAGCTATTGTGAGGCCAAGCTGCAATCCGACAGCTGCTGCCGCCATGGCATTGTATACATTGTGCTCACCCGGGATGTGGATTTGTGCATCAAACTCACCCTCCGGAGTGACAAAATGAGCCTTCATGCCGTCGAATCCCAGGTTTTCAATATTTGTGGTATATACTGATTTATGAACGCCTGAAGCTGATTCCTTGCCATAGTATATGGCAGGCTTTCCATTTACCGTCTGCACTGTGGCCAGCTTATCGTCATCTGCATTCAGCACTGCGACCGCATCCGGCATCATATGCTCAAAGCACTCTGTCTTGGCTTTAAGCACACCATCCCTGTCGCCCAAAAACTCCAGATGGCAGTAGCCGATATTGGTGATGACCATGACATCCGGGCAAGACATAGTAGAAAGTCTGTGCATCTCGCCAAAATCAGATATGCCCATCTCGAGCACCGCTACCTGATGGCTTTCCCTGATTCCGAAAATGGTGAGTGGCAGGCCTATCTCGTTGTTGAAATTGCCTGCGGTCTTGTGAACGCTGTATTTCTGCTCAAGGACTGATGATATCATCTCCTTGGTGCTGGTCTTGCCGACACTTCCGGTGATACCCACCACCTTGATATCAAGGCTTTTTCTGTAAAATGCCGCGAGCTTTTTCATGGCATCGGTGGTTGATTCAACAAGCACATATGGGCCTGCCGGATCCTTAAGCTCATGCTCAGAGAGCACAATTGCCGCCCCCTGCTCAAACACAGTCGGAATAAATTTGTGTCCGTCCACCCTTTCTCCCTTTATCGGGATAAAAAGATAGCCCTCCTTCACCTGTCTGCTGTCTATGACTGCGCCGGTGATTGTCGTATCAAGCTGTGTCTCATCGCCTATGTATGTGCCCTCGCAAGCCTTTGCGATATTTGCAAATGTAAGATTCTTCATGTACTTATCCGACATGCTACACCTCATATTTTTTCAAAGATATGTCAATCAGATGCTCACAGAGCTGATTAAAGCTCATACCGATAACCGCTGCCTCCTGTGGCAGAAGACTGGTCGGAGTCATGCCAGGCAGTGTGTTTGCCTCGAGGCAGAACATCTCATTTTTGTCATTGAGCAAAAAGTCTGAGCGTGAATATGTATCAAGCCCGATAACGCGCGCAACCTCCTCGGCATAGTGCTGCATATCCTTTGTCACCTGCTCAGGAAGCTCGGCCGGACATGTCTCTACTGTACTGCCCGCCTTGTATTTGTTCTTATAATCGTAGAAGCCCTCCTTCGGTGCAATCTCTATAATAGGAAGAGCCTTGCCCTCGATAACGCCGACAGAGAACTCCCTGCCCTGTACAAATTCCTCGATAACCAGCTCATTTTCCCACTTGAAGGCATCGTCAAGTGCCGCCTTGAATTCTGCCGCATCCCTAACGATAGTGACACCGATGCTTGAACCGCCGCAGCATGGCTTTACCACGCATGGAAGTGTCAGGTCAAGCTTTGTGATATCGTCCTGTCTGGTCGCTCTTGTCATGGAAATACCCTTTGGAGTAGGGATACCGTTTGCAAGGAAGAACTGCTTTGATGTCTCCTTGTTCATGGCGATTGCTGAGCTTAAATAATCGCTGCCTGTATATTTGACACCGAAGAGGTCAAATGCTGCCTGTATCTTTCCGTTTTCTCCGTTTTCTCCGTGGAGAGCCATGAAAACAATGTCCGCCATCTGACACATTTTGATGACATTTGGTCCGAAGAAGCAAGGTGACTGGTCCTTTCTGGAAGCCTTTACCTTTGCGAGGTCAGGTGCCTCTGTCGGAATATCGCTGACCTGCACGCTTATCTCGTCCGCGCGGTCAAATATACCTGTCAGGTCCTCCTCCCTGTCACTATATCCCATAAATACATCCAATAATATAACTTTGTGGCCGTTCTCTTTGAGTGCCTTAGCTACCATGCTTCCTGTCTTGAAGGAAACATCTCTCTCTGTGCTGAGCCCTCCGGCAAGTACTACGATGTTCATTTTTGTCCTCTTTTCTTTGATTGAATTATCATGCTTTGGCTTAATTAAACACAATGCAATGCTTCTTTTTTAAAGCTATGAGTAATCAACATAATCTTTCCAAAATTATAACACCATTTGTGCAAAAAAGAAAGACCGGTTGCCCGGTCAAAAAAGAAATTCTCATCTTATTTTAAACTGTGTTAACTTCCAGCAGCTGTATCATTCTCATAAATACCATCCGCCCGTGCAAATCATCCTGTGAAAGTGATTCTCCGTACTTCAATACTAATAATCGGCACTGATAAAAATTCAGCTCAGGATTGCCAAAAAGCAAAATCCGCAAGGCTGCATTTTCCAGGTAATTGTGTATATTTCCCACCTCAATAAATATATCTACGATATCATCGAGGTTAATAAGTCCTTTCTGTTCATAGTACATTGTTCTCAAATATTTGTTTCCCTCCATCAACTATATTTTTCATAGAACTTCTTTTTCTTTTGAAATTTTTTCGTTTTTTACGAAATTTTTCTCTTTGTTTTTGTTGGTGGGTTAATTTTTCCATATAATATATCAATATTCTAGGCGCGTTACGTGCTGGTATTTTGAAGATTTCTATTAGAATTTTTAATATTGATAGGTGATTAGCAGTTTTCGACAAAATACGACATGGTGTTGAGTTTATTTTTGCTGGTTTTTGTTTAATATTGCTCTTTTTAGCTCAGAATTTTTGTAATGATAAATTTGTACTATATTTTGAGGTTTTTGTTCTAATTATTTCATTTTTTTTAAATTTAATCCAAAATTTATTTAAAAATAATTTTGACATGATTAGAAATGAATGTTAAAATATAGATAACAAAAAGGTGCTACCTATAACAACGGTTCGCCTGATCATTTACTTAGTTAAAATAACCGTTCAGTTTCCAGGCTGGGGCGGTTATTTTTTTGTGGTCTTACTGCCATTGGAACCAATCGCATATCCAAGACCAAATGAGGTTAAACAGAGACTGAGCACTGCAATCAAGGTATCGACTGTAAGCATAAGCGAAGTCCTCCTTCCATCAGATTTCTCGAATGAGAGCATATCTATGTAAACGGAGCTATAGACTCCCCGCAAAAAGCGAACCGCCATCTACACGTCTACG
>OLEX01000731.1_pt1 | contig 8500 bp, 8 predicted proteins | sample 1608641 | NCBI WGS metagenome assembly OLEX01 (sample SAMN02674964, study PRJEB24791) | human gut metagenome, SKBSTL008 | isolation source: stool | host: Homo sapiens | place: USA
GTGTGCTCTTCCGATCTAATATTGATTCTATGTTACGAGAGATCATGGCAACATTGATCCTTGATCAAATTTGTTCCCATGTTGATGTTTTTTACACAAAAGGCAAGGATGATGCGAAGAATCGTGCTGCCGAATTAAAACCAGGAGATTATGATTTTATTGTATCTGTTGGTGGTGACGGTACATTAAATGAAGTTACGAACGGTCTGATCTTAAGTGAAAGTAATATTCCTATGGCAATCATTTCTGCTGGAACAGTCAATGATTTTGCTACATATATGAAACTTCCTCAGACTGCGGATGGTTTCTGTCAGATGATCAAAGACTTCCAGACAAAAAAGGTTGATGTTGGACGTGTCAATAACGAATACTTCATCAATGTTCTGGCTGCAGGTATGTTAACAGATATCGCTTACAAAGTTCCAAAAGATAAGAAAGCCGTTCTTGGTAAGATGGCCTATTATCTGGAAGGTGTAAAAGAATTTCCAAAACAGCTTTCACAAAATATGACTTTAACATTTAACAGTAAGGAGTATTCTGGAACTGAAGATATCATGTTGTTCTTGGTCGCAAACTCAAAGAGTGTCGGAGGTTTTGCAGACGCGGCCCCTCTTGCATCTGTTTCTGACGGATATTTAGATGTTATGATCATCAAGAAAATGGCACTTCTTACAGAAGCACCAGATCTAATCTTTAAATTATTCCAAGGAGAACATCCAAAGCATCCTTCTATCGAATATTTCCAGACGAAGGAATTATCTGTTCTTCCAACAGAACAAACTGCCGGGATCGCCATCGATTATGATGGTGAAATATTAGAAGAAGGACTCCCAGTCGATATCTCTATCGTACCAGAAGCCCTTAATCTGATCATTTTACGTACAACTAATTAATCTGTACTAATAATTAATAAAGTTTCACAGAACCAATCTGTTTTCCATCATAACTTATGATATATTTATTATCTTTACATTTATATGTAAGTTTGGAAGCAGATTGTTTTTTTTCTAACATCACTGTCACGTCATTTAAATGTTTTAATGGAATCTTATATTGAGATAATTCATTTCCTGTTTTTAAGAAACCATATGTATCATCTTTCAGTACTGTATTCATTGTCTTAAATGGTGCGATTGTCTTATAATTGTTAAATCCATAATTTAACATCTTGATCGTATCTTCATATAACTCATATCCATGTGCACAAAGATCTACTACGATCAGTTCTTGATCTCCTCTCTTGGCAAATGTTACAAGAGTCCCTCCTGCTTTTGTTGTATATCCTGTTTTACCACCTTCAACACCATCATAGTTAAACATTGTTCGTTTCACCATCTTATGATGATTCCAAAGCTCTTTTCCATGTTTATCTTTGTTCGTTGGTGCAATATAATAATTAGGTTTGCATGCAACATAACGGAATGTTTCATTTTCAAGTGCTGCTTTTGAAATCTTTGCCATATCTCTTGCTGTTACATAATGATCATCATCATGCAATCCGTTGGTTGTTACAAAATGAGAACCTGTACATCCAAGTTCTTTTACTTTTTTATTCATCAGTTCTACGAATTTCTTTGTAGTTCCTGCTGTATGTTCTGCTGCTCCGTTACATGCCTCATTCGCAGATTCTAACATGATCGCATTCAGTACATCGATCAATGGAATCTTCTCTCCTGCCTTAATTCCGATATGTGTACTTCCTGGCTCAATGCTGTTAACTGCATAACTTGAAAATGTAACTTCATCATATAAATCTTTGTTATTCTCAATCGCAACCAATGTTGTTAAGATCTTTGTGATACTTGCTGGATAATGACGGTCATCTACCTTCTTTGCATACAAAATCTTTCCTGATTTCGCATCAATAACGATTCCTGATCTTCCATAGATCTTTGGCTGTTTTGCCGTTGTTTTTTCTGCTGTTGCAACACCATCTGCTGCCTGAACATTCACCTGTGGTGTCTGAAGTTGTGTCGCTGCAAACAATGACATGACCGCCATTGCAGTAATTTTCTTGATGATCTTTTTCATGATTTTCTCTCCTTTGTATGTTAGATCAGACCAAATTTCTTCAAGCCTTTTTCAATTCCATCTTCATCAACTCTTGCTGTCTGATATGGTGCGATTTCTAATAATTCTGGTACAGAATTACCCATTGCAACACCATATTTTACATATTTGATCATATCGATATCATTGGCACTGTCACCAAATGCATAAGAATCTTCTCTTGAAATTCCTGTATGATCAAGGATCACTTCTATTCCCTTCGCCTTATTAACACCTAATGGTACAAATTCTACTGAATTTACAGGCTCATGATATGTTCCTTTGTATTTGTGTCCAAGGATCTCTTCGATCTCTGGTTTCTTTGAAAGCTCCATATGATGGTATGTCCATTTTGGAACATCCACTGCTTCATTTAATGGATATAATGTTGTTTTACAGTCTGCTTCTGTTTTATTCTTCATCGCAATATAATAATCATCTGTGTTCTCCGGATCATAATATCCATATTTTTCTCCTTCTAAGATGATTCCGATCTTCTGTTTCTTTCCCCAGTCGATCACTGTCTGTACTTCTTCTGGTGTCATCAGTTCCTGATGCAGGATCTTGCCTTCATACTCTACATAAGTTCCTGCCCCTAAGATCACTCCATCAAATCCCATATGGAAATATTCTTCTGGAATCATTCCCTTGCTTCTTCCCGTGCACATAACGATCTTGTGCTCATTAGCGATCAACTGATTCAATGCATTAATTGTTGATTCTGGAATTCCGATTCTAGAATCATATAATGTTCCATCGATGTCAAAAAATATTATCTTACTCATTGTTTTCCTTGTTCTCCATTAAATATTCTCTATCTGCCAATCAATTGGCGCTAGTCCATGTTCTTTCAAAAATTCATTTGCCTGACTAAAATGATGGCATCCGAAAAATCCTCTATATGCTGATAACGGGCTTGGGTGCGGTGCTTCTAATATCAAATGATTCGGATTATCAAGTAATGCTTTCTTACTCTGTGCTGGACGTCCCCAAAGCATAAATACGATCGGACGGTCCTGTTGATTCAACACTCTGATCGCCGCATCAGTAAACTCCTCCCATCCAATACCTCTGTGAGAATTCGCACGATGTGCCTGTACAGTCAATACTGTGTTTAACATCATAACACCCTGGTCTGCCCATTTCTTTAGATATCCATTATTCGGAATATAGCATCCAAGATCTTCGTTCAATTCTTTATAAATATTAACCAATGATGGGGGCGCTTCCACTCCAGGTTTCACAGAAAATGACAATCCATGTGCCTGTCCATCTCCATGATATGGATCCTGCCCTAAGATCACAACTTTTACATCCTTTACTGGAGTAAAATGAAATGCATTAAAGATATCGTCAGCTGGTGGAAAAATCAGCTTGGTGTGATATTCATCCATAACTTTTTGGTATAATTTCCTATAATATGGCTTTTTGTATTCTTCTTTTAAATAATCTGCCCAGTCATTCGTAATTGGCGGCATTTTTCGACCTCCTTTTTAAAATCTTTTCCCATTATATCATAATTTGTAGTAAAATAAAATTCGATATGAATATGAAAAGAAAAGGAGGGTATTATTTTGAAGCAAATGAAAAGCTTACTGGAAAATCCCCACGGATTTTCTGTCTCACTTGTATTTGACGGACTGTTTGTCGGAATCTTTGCCGGATGCATTTCTGTCATTTACCGCCTGCTTTTAAATAACGCTGAAAAACTATTATTTACGATCATTGCATTTACTAAAACAAGGCCTTTCTGGATAGCTGTCTGGTTTATCGTTTTGATCGTTATGGGACTGATCGTTGGATGGCTCATGTCTTGGGAAGGCATGGCTTCTGGAAGTGGTATCCCACAGGTTCAAGGAGAGATGAAAGGTTATTTAAATCAGAACTGGCACCGTGTTCTTTGTTTTAAGATCATTGGTGGAACTTTATGTATTCTTGGAGGTTTATCTCTGGGACGCGAAGGCCCTTCCGTACAGCTTGGTGCCATGGCTGCAAAGGGTATTGCTAAGATTACAAAAAAATCTCAAACCAAAGAACGCTATATGATGACTTGTGGTGCAGGTGCCGGTCTTGCCGCTGCCTTTAATGCACCGCTTGCAGGTGTGATGTTTTCACTGGAAGAATTACAGAAGAACTTTAACAGCTCTATGTTAGTCTGCATCATCTCTGGATGTGTAACTTCCGATTTTATTTCAAAAAATGTCTTTGGATTATCTCCAGTTTTTGATTTTCATTTAAAGGCTGCTCTTCCTCTTGTACATTATTGGATGTTAATACTTCTTGGAATCCTGCTTGGGCTTTGTGGTGCTTTTTATAACTTTATCATGTTGAAAGGACAGGATTTATTTGGAGCAATGAAAAAAATCCCAGCAAAATACCGTATCGTATTTCCTTTTGTAGTATCTGGGATCGTTTGTTACACGCTGCCTTCTATCTTAGCAGGTGGACATGCTATGATCTCTCTGATCACAGGACATACTTTACTTGTCTCTACGATGTTATTATTATTAGTTGCTAAGTTTTTCTTCTCCGCCTTCTGTTTTGGTTCCGGGGCTCCTGGTGGAATCTTCTTTCCACTGTTGATTCTCGGTGCATACCTTGGGGCGATCTATGGAACACTGGTGATTCAGGCAAGTGGAATTCCTTCTTATTACCTAGTGAACTTTATTACGATCTCCATGGCTGGATTCTTTACAGCGATCGTACGTGCACCGATCACAGGTATCCTGCTGATCGCTGAGATGACTGGTACATTTGAACACTTCCTTTCACTGGCAGTTGTTTGTATCATCAGCTATCTTGTTGCACATCTGTTAAAGAGTGAACCAATTTACGAAAGTCTGCTAGGACGAATTCTTGCTAAAAATGGCTTTAAAGAAAGCGAAGATGCTGATCATAAGGTTCTTCGTGGATTTGCTGTCGGCACTGGTTCCATTGCAGCCAAACAGCTTGTAAAAGATATTCCATGGCCAGAACATTGCTTGATCGTTACTTTAAATCGTGGTGATGAAGAGATCATTGCTCGAGGAAGCACTGAAATTCATGTTGGCGATACGATCATTGCCTTGATCGACGATAATTATCTTGGAATGGTCACGGAAAGCATTCAGCTAATCTGCGGTGAGATCATTCCTGAATAATTTTATATTCAATTTACTTTTATTGAGAAAGTTTTCAGTTTTTATATGTTGCGATTGACTAACCTTACTTTTGACTAATAAAATATAAGAAAGAAATACATCATATAAGTTTGAAGGAGGGATTATCATGCAACCATTAACAAAAGTCATGCAGGGAGCGACTTGCACTGTCAAGTGGGCATTAGGCTTACCTGAAACTGTTGAAAAGCTCCGCGAACTGAAGATTGAACAGGGAAGTAAACTGCAAGTTGTTTGTAAAAGCAGCGATTATATGATCATCGGCGTTGGATCAAAACGGTATGCTGTTGGGAATGAAATTGCTGGAAGAATTCAGGTTTAGATAATTATAAAAATAAATAAGAACGAGAAAATCTCCATATAACTTGATTTTCTCGTTCTTATTTTGTTTATATTTGCATCATAAATCAATACTCGTATTGTTCAGGATATCCCCTGCCTGTTGATTCTCTCAAGTCCATCGACATCATGATCTGCATGTCTTCCTTTGATAATTCAAAATCAAAGATATCCGCATTCTGTATGATCCGTTCTTTGTGAACAGATTTTGGAAGGCTTACGATCCCTCTCTGCAAATGCCAGCGTAAGATGATCTGTGCAGGTGTTTTATTGTATTTTTTAGCAATAGCTACGATTTCTGGTTCTGAAAGCTGTTTTCCTTTGCCTAGAGGTCCCCATGCTTCTACAACAATATCATGTTCCTGGCAATAATTTACGGTCTCTTCCTGCACAAGGAATGGGCAGATTTCAATCTGATCAACCGCTGGTGCAATGTTAGCTGTTACTTCTAATTGTTTTAAATGTTTTGGACGAAAATTGCTGACTCCTATATTCTTGATCAGTCCTTGTTCATAATATTTCTCAAGAACTTTCCAGGAACCTTTGACATCATTGATCGGCCAGTGTAATAAATACATATCCACATATTCAAGTCCAAGCTCTTTTAATGTCTTTTCAAATGCAGCTTCTTGTTTTCCTTCTACCATATCTTCGTACCACATTTTACTTGTCACAAAGATTTCCTCTCTTGGGATCTCGCAATCTCTGACAGCTGCTCCAACCAGCGCTTCATTCTCGTAATAGGCTGCTGTGTCTATATGACGATAGCCTGATGATAATGCATCAAGACATGCCTGATATGCTTCGTCCCCGCGGCTGTCCCAACTTCCGAGTGCCATCACTGGTATTTCATTTCCATTGTTTAATTTAAATTAGTTGATTGTCTTGAAAAATGCTTGATTTGCAGGCATATTCGCAGGTTTGCAGATTGATTTTACTACTCATTTACTACTTTTAACGAATTGAGCCTTGATATGCAAAAAGCACCTGCGGACTGCCGGATAGACCGCTGCACCACCTTACGCGGCACGTCGAAAAGAAAAAATAAAATAAGCACCACCTATAAGGCGGCGTTTCTCACTCCTACACAGGAGAACAGGAACGCTGCTTTTTTATGCCCTCATGTTACGCAGTAAGGGCAAATGAAGCCTTGATTTATGCGGCTCTTAGAGCGTGGAAATGAGAAAGACAAGGGTTGATACCTTTTCCCTCAAAACCGCGTTTCTACTGCGTAACAAATCCAACGAAAAGGAGTGACGAAGCTATGGCAGTTTTCCGCGTGGAAAAGAACAAAGGTTATACCGTTATGAGCAACCACCATTTACGCAACAAGGAGCTTTCCTTAAAGGCAAAGGGCTTGTTGTCGCAAATGCTCTCACTTCCCGAAGATTGGGACTACACCCTTGCAGGACTGTCCCTTATCAACCGGGAAAAGATTGACGCTATCCGGGAAGCAGTACGGGAACTGGAAAATGCCGGATATATACAGCGTTCAAGGGAACGTGATGAGAAAGGATGCTTACGCGGTACAACGTATGTTATCTATGAGCAGCCGCCTAAGTTGGATTTACCTACATTGGAAAAACCAACATTGGATAATCCAACATTGGAAAAGCCTATGTTGGAAAAACCTACGTTGGAAAATCCAACGCAATTAAATAAAGAACTATTAAAGACTAACTTACCAACAAAAGAAAAATTAAATACAGATATATCAAGTACCCATTCCATTCCTTTCCATTCCCTAAATCCCTTGCCCTTTGCACAGGGCGAAGCGGCTACGCCGCCGGAAAGGAAAAGAACGGAAGCGAAAAGCAATAGCGCAGTAGAGATTTACAGGGAGATTATCAAGGACAATATCGAATACGACCATCTCATTCAAAACTGCAAAATCGACGCAGACCGCCTAAATGAGATTGTTGACCTCATGCTGGAAACCGTCTGCACAGCCCGAAAGACAATCCGTATTGCCGGGGACGACTACCCCGCCGAATTGGTGAAATCCAAGTTTTTGAAGCTGAACAGCAGCCATATTGAGTTTGTTTTGGATTGCATGAGGGAGAACACAACCAAAGTGCGCAACATCAAGCAGTATCTAAAAGCGGTGCTGTTCAACGCGCCGAGTACCATTGACAGCTACTATACCGCCCTTGTCAATCACGACTTATACGGCGGCGAATGAGCATAGCCGCACTTTACCGGGAAAGGAGTTGATACCTTGCAGGAGGAAGTAACCCAAAAAACGATTGCCCTATACGTCAAAGTGGGAAAAGGCGCGGCGCGGCTTACCGAACAGGCGTTACAGAAAGCAATCCAAAAGTTTTTGGAGCAGAAAAGCAAACCCGCGCATGGGAAACAGACCATGCGGCAGCTTATGAAGCAGAACGCGGGTGTTTCCAACATCGAGATCACCGACAGCAATATTAAAGCCTTTGAGAGTACGGCGAAGAAATACAACATAGATTTTTCGCTAAAAAAGGTTAAGGGCGAGCAGACCCGTTACCTTGTGTTTTTCAAAGGCCGGGACGCGGACGTTATGACCGCAGCGTTTCAAGAGTTTTCCGCAAAGAAGCTGAACCGGGAGAAAAAGCCCTCTATCCGCAAAGCCCTTGCCGCTGCAAAGGACAAGGCGAAGCAGCTTAACGCCGCCCGCGACAAGGTAAAGAAAATGGACAGGGGGCGCGAGATATGAAGCAGATCAACTACAAAAAGCTGATACTTCCGAATATCCCCTATGTGTTCTTTGTCTATCTCTTTGATAAAGTCGGACAGGCGGTGCGGCTTGCCCCCGGCGCGGATATTTCTGCAAAGATACTGAATATCACACAAGGATTTTCCGCAGCCTTTGAAAACGCCTTGCCGAGCGTTTACCCGTTGGATTTGCTTGTCGGCATTGTCGGTGCGGTGATTATCCGCTTGATAGTCTATGTCAAAGGGAAAAACGCGAAGAAATA
>OLEX01000733.1_pt1 | contig 8480 bp, 8 predicted proteins | sample 1608641 | NCBI WGS metagenome assembly OLEX01 (sample SAMN02674964, study PRJEB24791) | human gut metagenome, SKBSTL008 | isolation source: stool | host: Homo sapiens | place: USA
CTACACGACGCTCTTCCGATCTTCCGCAGGACAGGGTTCATTTTATGTGATAAGGAGGAGCCCCTTATGAAGCCCTTTACCCAGACTGCCGACACCCTGGACCAGGAGCTGGCGGACAAAATCGACGGCATTCTCGCCGCCCATGGCGAAGATCCCACCCAGCTGGTGGGCATCCTGCTGGACGTGGAGGCCGCGGTGGAGCGGCACTACATCCCGGAGGCCGCCGCCTACTATGTGGCGGAGCGCCTGGGGGTGAAGCCCACCCAGGTCTACGATGTCATCTCCTTCTATACCGCCCTTCACGACAAGCCCAGAGCCAAGTTTACCCTGGAGGTGTGCTCCTCCGCCCCCTGCCGGGTGAAGGACAGCGACACCCTGCTGGAGCGGCTCAAGCGCCTTTTAAATCTGGAGGTGGGCCAGGTGACCTATGACGGCCGCTTTTCCATCGAGCAGGTCCCCTGCTTCGGGGCCTGCGACGTGTCCCCCGCCGTGCGGGTCAACGGCGTGGTATACGGCCATCTGGACAGCGAGGAGCGTATCCTGGATATGCTCCAGCAGCTCAACTAAGGGGGAACGGACATGAGCAAGACGGTTTGTTTCATCACCCGGAATTTCGGGAAGTACGACCCGGACAGCCTGAAGGGCTATGAATCCATCGGCGGCTTCCGGGCGCTGCGCAAGGCCCTGACCATGGAGGGCTGCGACATTGCCGACGTGCTGGCCGCCAATGGCGTCCAGGGCCGGGGCGGCGCGGCCTACGACATGGGTAAAAAGTGGCGGCAGGCCCGGGAGGTACCCGGCGCCCACAAGTGCGTAGTGTGCAACGCTGACGAGGGCGAGCCGGGCACCTTCAAGGACCGGGAGCTGCTCACCCACGACCCCTTCCAACTGCTGGAGGGCATGATCATCGCCGGCTGGGCCGCGGCGACCTCATCATTCTGGCCGCCCGCCCCGGTATGGGCAAGACCAGTTTTGCGCTGAACATTGCCACCCGCGTTGCCATGCAGCAAAAGGTGCCGGTGGCCATTTTCAGCCTGGAAATGACCAAGGAGCAGCTGACCAACCGCATCCTTTCGGCGGAAGCAGGCATCGACAGCCAGGCTTTCCGCACCGGTGCCCTTCGCAGTGAGGACTGGGAGTATCTGGCACTGGCAACGGAAAAGCTCCACGATGCCCCCATCTATATGGACGACACCTCAGGCATCACCATCACCGAGATGAAGGCGAAGATCCGCCGGGTCAATCAGGACCCCACCCGCCCCAATGTGGGCCTGATCGTTATCGACTACCTGCAGCTGATGACCACCGGCCAGCGCAGCGAGAACCGTGTGCAGGAGATCAGCTCCATCACCCGAAACCTGAAGATCATGGCTAAGGAAATGAATGTGCCCATCATCGCGCTTTCTCAGCTGTCCCGTGCGGTGGAGAAGCAGGGCAACAACTCTTCTCACCGGCCCCAGCTGTCTGACCTGCGTGACTCCGGTTCTATCGAGCAGGATGCCGACTGCGTCCTTTTCCTTTACCGTGATTCCTACTACGCCAGCCAGAACCCCGATGGGGCAGAGGTGGATGCGGATACTGCGGAGTGCATCGTGGCAAAGAACCGCCACGGCGAGACCAGCACGGTGCCGCTGGGCTGGGATGGCGCACACACCCGCTTTATGGATGTGGACTTCAAACGCTGATGAACGACAAAACATCAAAATTGATCGCAAAAGTAGAACGCTTTGCCCGGCAGGAGCAGCTGTTTGCGCCTGCGGAGCCGGGCCGGGCTCTGCACCTGTGCGCTGCCGTTTCGGGTGGGGCCGACAGCATGGCGCTGCTGCGGGTGCTGCTGGAGCTGCGGGAAACCTTTGGGTATCCCCTTACGGCCTGCCACGTCAACCACGGTCTGCGGGGTGAGACTGCAGACCGGGACGAAGCTTTTGTCCGGGCCGAGTGTGCCCGGCTGGGGGTGCCGCTGACAGTCTTCCGCCCGGCAGATGTGGGAATGATTGTGCCGCCCCATGCCGGGGAGGACTGGGCCCGCAGACTCCGCTATGCCTGCTTTGCCCAACTGTTGGCAGGCGGGATAGACTGCATTGCAACGGCCCATACTGCTACTGACCAGGCCGAGACCCTGCTGTTCCGGCTGGCCCGGGGCACCGGGCTGCACGGGGCAGGGGGCATCCGGCCCAGGCGGCCCGGCTACTGCCGCCCGCTGCTGGGCCTGACCCGGGCCGAGACCGAAGCGCTCTGCGCCGCCTTTGAGCAGGGCTGGGTGACGGACGAGACGAACGAGTCCGATGCTTACGCCCGCAACCGCCTGCGCCATGGGGCCGTTCCGGCCCTGCGCAGCGTCAACGATGCGGCAGAGGAAAATCTGGCCCGCTTCTGTGAAAAGGCGGCCCGCGCGGATGCCTACTTTGCCGGGCAGGCAGAACAGCTGCTTTCCATCGCGCGTCTGGATGCAGCCCAGACTGCCCGCAAGGCCCCGAAAGCCAAGGCAGCATGGCGGCTGGAGCCGCTGCAGGGCGCGGACCCGCTCATTCTGGAAGCAGCGCTCCACAGCCTTGTTGCTCCGGTGCGGGATGCCGAGGAAAAATACATCCGCCTGCTGGCAGAGCTGGTGGAACAGGGGAGCGGGGCGGTGCAATTGACCGATACGGTCCGCTTCTGCGCAGGCAGTGGGATGTTCTGGCAGGAAAAGAGCCGTCCGGAAGCGGCTGCGGTCCCTGCGTTTTCGCTGCCGTTTGCCCCTGCCGATGGGGCAGAATTTGCTCTGCCCGGGGGCCAAACCCTGAAAACACGGCTTTTTGTAAGCGGTTTTCGAGAAAAAACACAGGGTGTTCATAAAAAAGACTTAAAAAATCGGGCGGATTATGCTAGAATAACCTTGTTATATTCTGCCCTTACGCTGCGCACCCGTCAACCGGGAGACCGGTTCCGGCCTGCGGGGCGGGGGTTGAGCAAGCCCCTGCGCAAATGGATGAATGAGGCAGGCATTCCTGCCGGAATACGAGAGGGCCTGCCGCTGCTGGCGGCGGGCAATGAGATCCTGTGGGTCTGTGGGGAGGGCTTTGCCGAGGGGCTGGCCCCGGACGAGGAGACCAAACAGGTCTTGCAGTTGGAATTGGAAAATGGAGGAACAACCCATGAGCATGAATGACGATATCAAGAACATCCTGGTCAGTGAGGAAGCACTGAAAGCCAAGGTTGCCGAGCTGGGCGCACAGATCAGCAGGGATTACGAGGGCAGAAACCTTGTCCTCGTTTCCATCCTCAAGGGTTCGGTGGTCTTTATGGCCGACCTGATGCGGGCTGTGACCATCCCCTGCAGCATTGATTTTATGGTCGTGTCCAGCTACGGCGGCAGCAATACCACCACCAGCGGTCTGGTCAAGATCATCAAGGATCTGGACGGCGACCTTTCCGGCAAGGACGTGCTGATCGTGGAGGACATTCTGGATACCGGTGTCACCCTTTCCAAGCTGGTGCCCATGCTCAAGATGCGCAACCCGAATTCCGTGAAGATCTGCACCATTCTGGACAAGCCCAGCCGCCGCAAGGCCGACATCCAGCCCGATTACGAGGGCTTCCAGGTGCCGGACGAGTTTGTGGTGGGCTATGGTCTGGATTACGATGAGAAATACCGCAACCTGCCCTATGTGGGTGTGCTGAAACCGGAAATCTACGCATAACAAAAACGAATTAGAACTGGAGTTGATCCCTTTTGCAACCGAAACGACCTCGCTTTAATCCCCTGATCCTGGCGCTGGCACTGGCCGGTGTTCTGATGATCTGGTCGGTGCTGGGCACCAGCGACAGCAGTACCGGCGGCTCCACCATGAGCTACTCGACTGTGGTGCACTACTTTGAGAACAATCAGGTCACAGCCTTTACGCTGGACCGCAACACCAGCATCATCACCCTGACGCTGAAGGAGGGCAAGCAGGAGCTGCCCGAAACCACAGGTGCCACTGCTGCCACACAGGCCTCCGGCGGTCTGCTGAGCAATTTGTTCTCCTCCTCCACCTCTTCCGTGGGGGCAACCAGAAACGATGACGGCACGGTGACGGTGCGCTACAAGCTGCCCTACGCCTATGTGTTCATCGAGAACGTCCAGCAGTATATCGATTCCTACGACGCAGCCAACCCGACCGCGCCCATGGAGTACGATTACACCACTCTGAAGGAGTCCATCCCCTGGATGGAGATCCTATTCTACCTGGGAATGCTGGGCTGCACCGGCTTCCTGCTCTTCTCCATGATGCGCGGCGGCGCTGGCGGCGGCGGTATTATGAACGTGGGCAAGGCCAAGGTGAAGGACGAGCATGAGAACAAAAAGACCGCGACCTTTGCCGACGTTGCCGGTGAGGACGAGGAAAAGGAAGAGCTGAAGGAGGTCGTGGAGTTCCTCAAGAGCCCCGACAAGTTCAACACGCTGGGTGCCCGCATCCCCCACGGCGTTCTGCTGGTGGGCCCTCCGGGTACCGGTAAGACCCTGCTGGCCCGTGCCTGCGCCGGTGAGGCAGGGGTGCCCTTCTACTCCATTTCCGGCTCCGACTTCGTGGAAATGTATGTCGGTGTCGGCGCGTCCCGTGTGCGTGACCTGTTTGATAAGGCCAAAAAGACCATGCCCTGCATCATCTTCATCGATGAGATCGATGCCGTGGGCCGTCAGCGCGGCGCAGGTCTGGGCGGCGGCCACGACGAGCGGGAGCAGACCCTGAACCAGCTGCTGGTCGAGATGGACGGCTTTGAGGCCAACGATGGTGTCATCGTGATGGCAGCCACCAACCGTGCCGACATTCTGGATAAGGCACTGCTCCGTCCGGGCCGCTTTGACCGTCAGGTCTATGTAGGCCTGCCCGATGTCAAGGGCCGCGAGGAGATCCTCAAGGTCCACACCAAGAATAAGCCTCTGGCTCCCGATGTCTCCCTCAGGGTCATCGCACAGCGCACCGCAGGCTTTGCGGGTGCTGACCTGGAGAACCTGGTCAATGAGGCCGCTCTGCTGGCTGCCCGCCGCAGCCGCAAGGCCATCACCATGGAGGACATCGAGGAAGCTTCCATGAAGGTCATGGCAGGCCCTGAGAAGAAGAGCCGCGTTGTGACTGCCGAGGAAAAGAAGCTGACCGCCTACCATGAGGCGGGCCACGCCGTGGCAGGCTTCTATTGCAAGCACCATCCCCGTGTGCACGAGATCACCATCATTCCCCGCGGCCAGGCTGGCGGCTACACCATGTATCTGCCCGAAAAGGATCGCAGCTATGTGACCAAGGGTGAGATGTTCGAGGATATCGTTTCCAGCCTGGGCGGCCGTGTGGCCGAGCAGCTGATCCTGGAGGATATCTCCACCGGTGCCTCCAACGACCTGCAGCAGGCAACCAACATTGCCCGCCAGATGATCACCAAGTACGGCTTCTCCGAGCGCCTGGGCCCTGTGGTCTACGGCACCTCGCAGGAGGAGACCTTCCTGGGCCGTGATTTCACCCAGGGCAAGGGTTACAGCGAGAGCACCGCTGCCGAGATCGACGGCGAGATGCGGGATATCATCGATGAGGCTTACGAGACCTGCCGCCGCACCCTGACGGAGCACATCGACCAGCTCCATGCGCTGGCACAGGCTCTGATGGAACGCGAAAAGCTCAACGAGAAGGAGTTCAACACCGTGATGGCCGGCGGCAAGCTGCCCCCGCGTGACGGTGACGAGCCTGCACAGGAACCCGCCGCACCGGCGGCCCCTGTGGAGACCGCAGAGCCTGCCGAGAGCGCAGAGCCCGCTGAACAGGCGGAGCAGGCCGTGCTGGGCGAGGAAATGCCCGACCCGGCGCAGGATGCCCCGCAGGAAAACGAATGATCGAAGGGAGCGAGTGTCGTGGAGGAAAATTTTAACCCGGTCGCACGCACCCGGGCCAACTATTATACCCCGGGCAGCCCGGTGCAGTTCGTCTGTGTGGAACTGCTCAAGGGCGAACTCAGCGGCGAGAACGCAGTCTGCCTGACCTTCAAGAACATCTCCAAGGTCACCCTGACTGCACTGGAGATCCACTTCAAGTGCAAGGGCGTGGACGGCATCATCCTGTGTGAGGATGCCTTTGAATACCGTGAGATCGAGGTCAAGCCCGGTGAGAGCTTTGGCATGGACGATGCCGTGTTCGTGACCCAGAAGGCCATCACCAGCGTGGATGTGGTCCTGAAGAACGTATACAGCGGCAAAAAGGTCGTGCATCTGGATGCCATCAAGCGCGTCCGCCTGCCGGCCCCGCGCCGCCTGAGTCCGGAGCTGGAAAAGGCACTGGAAAGCCGGATGAACCGCACCGGCCTCAAGTATATGCCGCAGGTGTTCGAGAACGGCTGGTACTGTGCCTGCGGTTCCTTCCACCCGAAGGAAGAGGACACGGTCTACTGCACCGAGTGCGGCTGTGACCGCATCCTGCTGCAGAACGCCCTGAACACCCTGCTGCAGCCCGGCCAGAAGGCCGCCCCTGCAGAGCAGGCCCCGGCGGCGGAGGCCACTCGCGTGGTGAGCGCCGCTCCGCAGGAAGAGCCGACCCGCATCGTGGCCAGCGCGCCGGCGCAGGCAGAACCCACTCGGGTCATCCCGACGGCCCGCCCGGCAGAGCCTGTCAGCGCTCCGACCAGCTTTGCACCGCCGGTGGAACACACCCCTGCTCCGGAAGCAGAGCCTACCCGGGTGCTGGATGCCGCCACCCGCGCGGCGTTCCCCGGCAGCGGTGCAGCGGCTGTGGATGACGAGGGCACCCGTGTGATGCCTGCTGCTGCCCGCCGTGCCGCCCCGGCCCGCCAGCCGGAACCCGAGGTGGAGCAGTACGATGAGGAGGACGATGCGGAAGAGAGCCGTGACGGCATTGCTGAGACCCTCGTCCGCTGGGTCCCGCCCATCACCGCCATCGTCTGCGCAGGCATTGCGCTGTGGGGCTTCGTCTATTATCAGTTTATGATGTAAATGAATGACGGAGGAGGCTGCGCTTCCTCCGTTTTTTGGTTGTACGAAGGAGAAACGTTATGCCTGACGAAGCACTGCAAACCGCTTTTGAGATCAAAACTACCTGCGATGAGATCAGCCGCAAGCTACTGCGCTGGCACTGGGAGAACAAGCCCGGGGAGCACAGCCTGGGAGCCCTGCTGGATCACATCCGTACCCGCCAGCAGGAGAGCCCCGAATATTATGACCGTCTGCCCGATCTGGCGGGCCGAAACAGCTGGCAGCAGCTGGATACCACCCTGTGTATGCGGGTACTGCTGGACCCTGAAAAAGATGCTGCCCGTCCGCTGGATCTGCTGGGAAATACGGAGCACCCCGCTGCTGCCCGCCGGGCCTGCAACGCGGTGCGCACCGCCCGCAATGAAGCGGCCCATGCCTCCGACCGCACGGCGGCTGCGCAGGCGGCGATCCTCTTCAACGAGGCCGTGGAAGCACTGGAAGAGGGCTATGCAGGCGCGCCCCTGCGCACCAGTGAGCTGGGCCAGTATTACCGGCTGGCTGAGGATTATCTGAGCCGCTGCGGGGCCAAAAAGCCCATTGCGTCGGCGGCCCCGGAAGAGAAAGCCCCTCGCGCGGCAAAGTCCGGCCAGAGCACTGCGGGCAGGAAAAAAGAGGGGACTTCCGGCAGTGCTTCCCGCCGCAGCAGCACAAAGCAGAACACGAGCGGCCGCAGCTCCGGCGGCAGATCCCAGAACCGGAAGCAGGGCAGCAGCCGGAACGGCCGTGCCCGGGCCAGGCAGAAGCAGAAACAGGCCAACCGCACCGTTCTGCTGGTACTGCTGGCGATCCTGGCCGTGGGTCTGCTGATTCGCGGCTTTACCATGAACTGGCAGTGAAAGAGTGAGGGAACTATGAAGCAAAAACTGATTTTTCTGGATATTGACGGTACTTTGCTGCCTCCCGGTGAGATGACCGTTCCGGCCAGTGCCGTGGAGGCCATCCGGCAGGCCCGGGCCAACGGCCACAAGGTGTTTCTGTGCACCGGGCGCAACCTGCGCATGACGAAGCCGCTGCTTGCCTACGGTTTCGATGGCTTTGTCTGCTCTGCAGGCGGCTATGTAGGCTGTGATGGGAAAATTCTCGTGGATCTTCCCATGGAGCCTGCGCAGGTCGAGGGCCTGCGGGAGGTGCTGGGGCGTGCCGGTGCCGAGTGCACACTGGAAGCCCGGGACGATACTTACGGCGGCATCAGGATGATCGAGCGGTTCGCCCATTTGTTCCCCCGCAAGCCGGGGCAGCTGAACAGCGAGGCCGAGCGCTGGCGCAAAACGATGGAGTATGGCATGACCATCCGGCCCATTGAGGAATACCACGGAGAGCCGGTTTACAAGGTGGTGTTCATCGCCCCCAACGAGGCCTGCCTTGCCGAGGCGAAGCAGTTGTATGAGGATCAGTTCATCTTCTGCGAGTCCCGGCTGGGGGATACCCCGTCGGCCATCGTCAACGGGGAGCTCATCAACCGCAAGTTCAACAAGGGCACGGGCATCAA
>OLEX01000756.1_pt1 | contig 8309 bp, 4 predicted proteins | sample 1608641 | NCBI WGS metagenome assembly OLEX01 (sample SAMN02674964, study PRJEB24791) | human gut metagenome, SKBSTL008 | isolation source: stool | host: Homo sapiens | place: USA
TTGAATAATCGTCAACGGCTATGTCCATAGCCATGAATGAGCCGTGTGCTCCTGAAATTACTTGGCAGTCTTTGCCGATGCGTCCGATAGTGTGAACATGTAACATAATAGAAAATTGTTTGTGGCAAGCTGGTTGGTCTTGCCGTTACCTAACTGTTTTTTTTTCCCTCTTTTCGGTTCCTTTCTCTGCCTGAACCGTTCCGGGATTTTATAGATGCGGTACCCGGCTGCCGGTACAGCTTCATACGACGGCTTTTCTTGCCAATTACTCTTCGTAGAAGGAAGAATTTGCAAGAAATACACTTCAAGCCGCCGGATCAAGCACGGCAGCCTACCTTTGCATCTGAAAAATCGGACGGCGATGGCAGAGAGGAGACCGTAGAGGTTATACATATAATTGATATAAAGGGAAGAGGGCCTCGCCAAAGTATAAGAGCAGAGGGACAGAGAGAGGTATAAAAGGAAACCGCTAACGGAGTTGCGGCAATTTATAAACGGGCATCGTGCCTTTCACCTATGATGCTGTTATAGGCACGATACCTTTTATATCCTATTCTATTTGAACTATCAATATTTCAAAAGGAGAAAGGCAATAAATCGCCGAGCCTTATTTCCGGAGAACCGCAAAATCCCCGGACGATAGTATCTCCGTTTACGCCTTCAAGTCTGGCGAACATTTGCAATGCGTCAAATCCTCTGTCGAACTGCTCCATGATGACAGCGGGGGCAAAATGGATAATCCCGTGGGGATAGCTTTTCGATGTGCCAATCCACCCGCGCAAATAATCATCGAAGCGTCCTTCCGCTTTTGAGGCGTAGAACTCTTGTGCATGGGAGCTGCAAATGCTTTTGCCGTACATTTCATCTCCTAAAATTAAAGTTCCTGTTTGCGGATTGTACATAAAACGCCGATTGGTTATCTGAAGAATATCTATGATTTCCCGTTTGACATTGATGACCATCAGGATTTTTTCAACTTGCCTTTTCAGGCGTTTACCTGTTTTGCAATTTTTCTTGTCCATCGCTTGTCTTTTATGTGAAACATCTGTTTTTTCACCCTTTTTTCGGTTCTTTTCTCTACCTGAACCGTTCCGGGATTTTACAGATGCGGTACGCGACTGCCGGCAGGGCTTCATACGGCAGTTTTCCCGGCCAATTACTCTTTCGTAGAAAGGAAGAATTTGCAGGGAATGCACTTCAAGCCGCCGGATCAAGCGCGGCAGCCGACCTTTGCAGCTGGAAAACCGGACGGCGATGGCGGAGAGGAAACCGGAACAGGCCGGTAAATATGATGATAAAAAGGGGGTACGGCCTTGCCGGATATAAATGCAGGAGAAAATGAAATAGAAAAGAATGCGGCTTGGGCGGGTCAAGCAAGGGTCTGCCGGGGCAAACACGAACGGGATTCTCCTTATCCGCTCCACGCCTGAATTTCGACCGGGCGGAATGAAAGCGCGGGGCGGATAAGAAGTATCGCCGTTTGCCCTTGACGTGGCAGGTCACAAGGGAAAGATACGGAACAGGAGGCGGAAAGTCCGAAACCAGCGGCATAAAGACCGGTCGGGCTGTGGAATACCGTGTTGTTTCGACAGGTCGAAGCTCCGGCATGGAACGGCACGATCCGGGCTGCCGCCGGTTTGGAACGGCCTCTCGTACCTTTCTCTGACGACTTGTTACGGCACAGACTTCCCACTGTTTACGGGGTTGGGAAAGCCGACGTATAACAGGGAAAACAGCCTGAAGGTAAAAAAGGAGATAATCGTGCTATAAAAGGTATCGGTTGCCCTGCAATCTGTCCGAAAGGCATTCGCCCTTCGGACAGACCACAGAGGTTACAGGCTTATAGTTTGGGCTTGTTCTTCGGGAGAATGGGACAAGAGAGTATTATTCTGTAAAATGACCCCAGCTCGGTCTTTACCGGGTCTTTCGATACCAAAAATGTTGCGCTCTCTTTGACTTTCGCTATATCCAAAATGGTCTTACAGATGTACTTATTTCTCAAGCGTGTTCCTCCCCTGTTGAACTGCAGCGGGAAACCTTGTTTGTCGGCGGTCTTGTGCAGAAACCATTCTTTGGGATTGTTCTCGTCATGGGCAAACTCCAAACGGTCATTCATCGTGATATTCATTTCTTTTGCCAGTTTGGTGGATAGATACATGTTGCCGGTAACGCTGTTGAACCTTATGCTTCTTTTGCCTACCCGGTTTTCTCTTGTCCGGCAGTTCTCAATGTTGTAAATTACAAGTTTCATTTTTTTTGAATTATTTTATGGGTTATACGAATTACATATTTACGTTGGCATACCTTTGGGAAAATCCTTTGTGATTGCGGATAGTGTCGGCTATATCGCTTATTCTCCGGTGTATCGCACTTGCGGAAATGCCTGCATAGGCAGAGAGGTGTCTGTATGAACATTTCGCCTCGTACTCTTTCAGCCTGAAAAGCTCGTAGTCCGTTCGGGGATATTTCTTCTTCACGAACAGCAATATGTCGTACACCAGCTTGTCGGAAGCTGCAAGTACCTCGACGGACGGTGTTTCCTCTTCCTGCATGAGCAAAAAGAAATGTTCGTTGTCGGGGAAACAGTAATAACTATCCTTGTGAATATATTTCAGCTTGCATTTCTTGTACACGCCGAAAAAATAAGGCTCGAAACTCTCGACAGGTATTTCCGAAATTACGACTTCCCGTTTCATTGTCAAATAGGCGTCGTGAAAGGCGTCCTCGTGCAGGTAACGTCCGAATATGTTACGCAATCTCTGATAGTTGAAAACGAACCAGTTGTCAAAAAGCGAATTTCTTTTCATGTTTCAATTTGTTTTTAAGTTTTTTATTTCCCTCCGGTTCGAGCGATTACCGGAAAGTTCGATTCTTTTTTCTGCTTCGTCTTTGCATCACGGGGTTTGCGGCAAGGATTCCATGAAAAATACACTTGGAACGAAGTGAGAAGGAAGATTTTTCATCAGGAAAATCGAAGATGGGCCTTGAGGCAAAGTTTTGAGATGCAATCAACTTTGCGGAAAAAAGTGTCGGGCTTTACGGGCGTCGGTTCGTGATGGCATCTCAATCTACAAAAGGGGGAAGCGAAAGCCTGCCTATAAAAGACAAGGAGTACGGTATAAAAGGAGTGGTCGGAGGTACAAGGGGCAGATACCGTTACAACCGGGCATGGCCGTCGGCAGACCGGAAGGTGAAAAAGTCCCCCTGTCCGGTCGTTGTAACCGAACAGAGGGAAAAGGTTAAATCTATGAATTACGGTCAGGCCGCTTTATCGCTGGCCTCGTGTTCGGAAAGGACGGACTGCGTGCGTTCCGCCTCTTTCATGCTCTCGTCGATCCGATGCTGTAAAGCGTTGCACTCCTGTTTGAGCCTTGCCAACTCGTCCGCCTTGCTCCACTTGCGGGCTATGATTGTCTCTAAGGTGGGTATCTCGCTCTCCAGCTTGGCAATCTTCTGCCGTTGTTCCTCGATCATGCCGGGCAGCTTTTCAAGGGCGGCTTGCGGGTATCGGGACGATTCCACGAAGCCCAGAGGCAATGAGCCCGACAGGCCGCAACGGTATTTAAGCCCGCTTACGCCCTCGACGAGGAACGTATTACGGTAAAATGTACCGCCCATGTCATACTCGCTGTACACCGAAAGGTTCAATCCGGCATACGTACCTATCATGCCGATTGCCCCGTTGCGGTAAGTCTTGGAAATGCGGTGCAGCTCCCGTCCGGTCTCTTCCGCCGTGGCTTGTGCGAGGTTCAACAGCCGGGTCGTCCGGTCTCCGGTGTAAGAGGTGATATATTCCCAGTCCTGCGTCATGCGTGCCGCCGCACTCTCGGCCTTTGTCATGTCTTCCCGGTTGGCCGCAATCTTACGCTCGGCCCTGATACGGTCTTTCTTGAAAATGGCCTGTTCCTTTTCGAGCTGCATAATCTTGTTGTCGAGCTTCGTTTTCTCCAACAGGTCGGTATTTCCCGACAGGAGAGCCACGAACTCGGCGAAATTCATGCCGTTGTCCTCGTCCATAGCGTCCTCGTCGATACGGCGCACGGCAATCGTACCGTTGTTAATCTGGTTAATAAACATTTGCTTGTTTTTCAACAGGTTAAATTTGTAAGCGTCGAGCGTCTTTTCCGTTCCGTAAATCACCACGTCCACGGTATTGTTTCCCCAGAGCTTAACGGTGTTGCCTTTGCGTACCGCACGACCGTTGCGCTGCTCCATGTCGGCGGGGCGCCAAGGTATCTCCAGATGATGCACCGCAACGGCCCTTTCTTGGGCGTTTACTCCCGTTCCCAACATCGAGGTAGAGCCGAACAACACCCGTACCCTGCCACTGTTCATGTCCGCAAAGAGTTTCTTTCTCGCCCGTTCGGTCTTGGCGCACTGGATAAACTGGATTTCATCGGCAGGAATCCCCATTGCCACCAGCTTGTCCTTGATGTCACTGTAGATGTTCCACTCGTTCGGCTTGTAAGTGGCAAGGTCGCTGAAGACGAACTGCGTGCCCCGGTTGGCGGTCGAACGCACGTAGTAGTCGTAGATCGTCCGTGCGCAAATCGAAGCCTTGTTGTTCGGGTCATCAGTAAACTTATCACCCAACAGACGCATATCAAGAGACATCTTACGTGCCACGTTGGTAGCGACAAGCATTTTTGCCTTGTCGAGATTGTCCGGCTGCGGAATATCCAACCCCAAATCTTCCCATTGTCCGCTGTGCGCAAAGGCGACGAGCCGCCCGATTATTTCCTCCTGTTGGATAGTGGGTGCATGGGAAAGGAAACGCACGTTTTTGTCCGGCACATCGAGGTTTATCATATCGGCTGTACGATAGTCGGTAATCTCCCGCAGGAACATCGCCAGTTCCGGCACTTTGATGTAAGTGCGGAAACGCTCTTTGCGCTTTATCGTACCCGTTACGTTCAGCTCGTAGTCGGCGGCCTTTTTCGTGAAGATAGCCGCCCAAGCGTCGAAACAGCTTACTTGTTGCCGCTTGAGTTCCCTCGGACGCAGGTATTTGAACATCACGTACAGTTCGGTCAACGCATTGACGACCACCGTACCCGACAGGAACGTAGCCCCCAAATCCTTTCCCGTGCGGCGTTGAATGTCCCGAATGGCAAACAAAAGGTTCATCGCCCTTTGCGAGCCTTGCGCGTTGCCGATGCCCGCTACCCTCGTGTGGCGTGTCTGGAACATCAGATTTTTATAGCAGTGGCATTCGTCCACAAATATGTGGTCTATGCCCATCGAGCGGAAATCGACGGTATCGTCTTTCCGGCGGTCTATCTTCATCTGCAGTTCGGCGAGCTTGGCTTTAAGGTTCTGTTTCCGGGTTTCCAGTCCTTTCTGCATCCTGCCGCTCCGGTAGCGCATGGTGGACTGTTCCAACACTTCGAGGCTATGCTCCACGTCGGCCAGTTCTTCCGAGAATATGTCGTACATGGTCTCTTCGGACTGCGGAATCTTGCTGAACTGGTCGTGTGTCAGGATAATGCAGTCCCAGTTGTTGTTCTTGATTTTTGAAAACACCTCTTTGCGGTTGGCAGGGGTGAAATCTTCCTTGCCCGGATAGAGCACCTTGGCCGTGGGGTATGCCTTGCGGAACGTGTCGGCAATCTCGTGCACGTTAGCTTTCAGCCCGATAATGAGGGGTTTCTGCACCAGTCCGAGACGTTTCATTTCGTAGGCAGCCACGCACATTATCATCGTCTTACCCGTGCCGACCTCGTGCCAGCAGATACCGCCGCCGTTCTGCTTTATCATCCAGATAGCGTCTTTCTGTGAGGGATAAAGTTCTTTATACGGGAACTGCTCGAAAGAGAGGCCGGGGAATGTCTGCGCCGAGCCGTCGTAGTGCGGACGCACGTAACAGTTGAAACGCTCGTTGTATGTCCTTACCAGTTCGTCCCGGACTTCCAAAGGCTCGTTATCGAGCCACTGGTTGAAACGTTCTCTGATTTCCTGTATCTTGGCGGCTGCCTCCTGCATGGCTTCCTCGTCCGGTACTCGTACCTTGCTGCCATCCCGGTATTCCTCTCTCGTTATTTCGGGAACGGTATCGTGCAGGGCGTGTACAAACAAGTCCTCGCCGTTGTAGTTGCGCACAGAATAGGTATTGTATGCCACGGGCGAATATCCCTGCAGCCGAATCAGGTAGGTGTCGTTCACGTCGAAATACATCACGTCTGCGCCCACCCCGAAGAGGTCGGAGGCAAAATCAGCGTACAGCTTCGTGTCTACCCACCGCTCGCCCATGTTGATGTCGAGTTCTTCATAGGGAATAGGTTCGGGTATGGCATCCTCCAGTGCTTTTGCAGACGCTTCGGCCCATTTTTTCTCCTTTCCGGCGAGGTCCGGGAGAAAGGTAAGCGTCTCTTGCTGCTTGGCTATGACGTTTCCGGCGAGGAACTTCCCTTTGTGCTCCCATTCTCCGGCTGCCGGATTGTAGAAGATTTCCCCTTGCAGGGCTTCGATGATTTCTTCTTCCTCCTTGTTCGTGGCTTGTGCCATGTAGCCCATATCGACCTTGCCGTAAAAGTTCAGGCTGCTTGCCAAGGCTTCCACGGGGGACAGCGTTACGGCGGTGTCTATCTTCTTGAAAGCGACTGGTTCACGCATAACATCGGCTTTGAAGATGTCCCTGCCGACCTGCATTTCTATCGTGAACACCTCCGTACCGAGGCTGTCGAGCAAGATAAACTCCTTGTTGTCGTTGTCGTGGAAAAATCCCCATTTGGCAACAAAAGCGTCGTATAGGGCGTTGAGTTGTTTACGCAGCTCCGGGTACTCCTTTTGTTCTTCCCGTTCCCTGCCGGACAGCTCGAAATACGCCTTGCGTATGGGGAAATAGTCGGCGGCCCTGTCCGTGTTTACCTTGCCCTCGTCCACGGGTACGAAATCGACGGCTGTCTCCGTGTAACGGCTCGACTTGCGGAACCGGAGCGTACCTACCTGCCCCTCGAAAACGACCATTGCGCCGTTCTTTACCCATGCTTCCATGTTCTCCGTGTAGGCACGTATGCCTTTGACCGTCTGCGGCTCACCGAAAAGGGACATCTGCACGGGGGCGTTGTCTTGGCCGTGGCTGGCGAAAAGAGCTTTGCGAAAATAACGGTCGAAATCGTATTTGAGCAGTGCGGAAAGGTATTGGGACATGGCGTTTTCGTCGCCTAACCACTGGTATTTACGGACGTGCTTACCGAACTGGTTCAGCGCAATGCGGCTGTCCGTGGCAAGGGCGGTCTTGGGGAGGGTAAAGATTTTGTTCGCATAGTCGGTCATCGTTCCTGCCGTGTCGGCCTTTTCCTTGGAGACCTGCAAAAACATCTTCTCCCGTAACGAGAGCGTCGCCTTGCGGCTGTGCTTTTGGAATATCAAAAGGTCGCTCCCTACCTCTATGCCGCTCGTCTGCATGAAAAGGGTATCGGGTAGCCGTAAGGCCGTTATGAGGTCGGCATGATTGACGAGGTACTCGCGCACGAACTTGTTGCCCGGCGTGTCGGCAATTCCTCTCGGCGCAACGAACGCCAGCAGTCCGCCCTCGTTCAACAGTTCCATTGCCTTGACAAAAAAGTAGTTGTGTATGGCCTTGGCTGACTGTTCGTACATGCCGCCTTTCTTCCACATTTCCGCGTCGAACACCCGGAAATTGCCGAACGGGATATTCGAGGCGATAACATCGAAGCTCTCATGCTCCAGATGCTGGTCGGCTATCGTCTCTAAGCCTGCCGTTACCGTGGTCGCCTCGTCATACAGAAGCGACAGGATAAGCCCCGTAAGACAATCTTTTTCAAAAGCGTAGCTGCGAGTGCCGGGCATGGAGACGGGCAGAAAGCCGCCAATTCCCGCACTGGGTTCAAGAAAGGTGCTCATTTGCAGGCAGTTATCCTTGAATGTAGCGTGTATCTGCCGGGTTACTGCGTCCACGAGGAATTTCGGTGTGTAAAAAGCAGTCAGGACGGAGGATTTTATACTGTTGATGACGGCTTGCCGCATGGCGTCGTCATAATAGGGATATGCGCCTATCAAGTCCTGCAGCTTGCGGATAGGCTCGGCCACATCATCGCTGACGGTATGCTCCGTTCCTATATTCAATACATCTTTAATCCCCCCGAAACCGGAATATCGGGATAATACCTCTTTCTCTTCGTCAGTGGCTTGTCGGTCGTCGATACGGACTTTCATTGCCGTTGCAATGGCTTCCACGTTTGCCACCAGTGATTTTAATTTGCTGTAACTCATAATTTAACCTTGTTTGTTTCCCTTTATTCGGCCTGTTTGCGGCCTCCGGGATTATTTTTCTGCCTCTTGAAGGT